>Ga0228711_1001386_pt1 | contig 35417 bp, 13 predicted proteins | sample MedpolnodulmetaG_2_FD_177996 | JGI IMG/M metagenome (GOLD analysis project Ga0228711, IMG submission 177996) | Root nodule microbial communities from Medicago polymorpha collected in Santa Monica, California, United States - brown nodules | ecosystem: Host-associated > Plants > Roots > Nodule... | reverse complement strand
AATTTTTTAAACCATTACACACATGTCAGGTTTTAAAAAAATAAAAATAAAAATAATTACACAGTGACGTGCCACGTCTGTTGTGTTTTGTGGAGAATCTTCATATATCTTAATTTTAGATACCGAAGAAAGACCCTATAATTTTAAATTTAAGTCCAAATCAACATATATCCAAATAAAATGTCAAACTCGATTGTAATTAATATTTTTTTTGTTTATATTCAATGTTAAAATATTTTGAGAAATAACATAACATTAGAACACAAATATTGAACCGAAAGACTTAAAAATCGTATGTGAAATAGAACACCTTTATATTTATTGTGTATGCACAATGTCAGTTTAATTATTTTCTCTCTTTCATCTAAAAATTGGCAATTAGATTCCTAAAATAACTACAAAAGGCAATCAAGTCTCTTAATTACAATAATATAGACTTTGTTCGATAAAAATAGCGAATAACTAATAAGTTAACCCATAACTTATAATTTATAGTTGATATTGTACAACTAGGAGATTGATAAAAGATGAGTTGGCAGAAAATGCAACTAGGAAATAGACAAGACTCTCTCTACTTAAAAGGGGTTACTCCATAATTCAAAACCTTGATACAAGGGTCCTCTGATTCTTGATTTCGAGGTAGAAACTTATCTTTTTAAATACTTGATATTTGTGATGTCAATTATTTCCTGCATGTCCCAGATCAAAATTTGGATTAGCAGCTTACTGAAGATGCTGGTAGAAGGTTCATGCTCCTTTTCCTACACATCTTTATATTTGGAGAATGAACATGTGGCATAAGGGGAGTGGGGGGAAATGATTTAGTAATTATAGGAGTTATGAAACATTAGCGGTTGGGCACCGGAAGTTCAACTATATAAAGAGACATGTGTTTCTTTAAATTTATCATGTTGTATGATGAGTGTAATTGTTAAATATTCTTATGATCTGCACATCTAATTTGTTTTAATGCTGAAATGTTTAAAAAAATTATCTTTTATGATTTTTGTTTTTTATTGTTTGGAATGCATTGAAGTGCATTGTTTTTTTAGAAAGGTTAACTGACTTTGGGTACTAGTTAAGTATCTGAAATGGTAACTTTTTTATGAAAGTTTGTCTAATCTATGCATTGAAAATTAAAAATTTTGATATTTTTAAATGATAATTACTTAATTTAGACTGCTTAAATAGTGTCACAGGACACTCGTTAACAAGACCCTTTTTTTAGGGTTTCGCTAACGAATGCTCTAATGACAATGGTTAAGGATGTCAAAAAAAAAATCATTAAAAACAACAAATTTTTTACTTTTGCAGGAAACGTACTTGCGGCAGGAAAACTCCTCTATCACTGATCGAATGTTTCCTGCAGATCCTAAAGGAACAATTATCCACGAAAGTATTATCTGGGAACCTAAATCCTAGGCAAAATCCACAGGAAATGTTCAGAAAATCCGCAGGTAATTCCGCAGGACATTCGAGAGTTTCTAGTATTTCATTCACAAAGTGATTGATAATAAACACACCAAGACTAAAAAATAGGAGAAAAATTGCATAGTAAAATTAAATAGATGAGTAAAAAAATAAGAGACAACTTGAATGGTGAAATAAGGAAGATAATGTTGATGGTGTTGCTACTCACATTCCTCGCAACCACTTTTATCTCATAAACAATGTGACCTAACCTCTCAATAACTTGTAGTAGATTGTTTCCTTCACCATGACAGTAAAGTCAGCACGCATAATTTGTAAAAATTTTGAAAACAAAGGAGTTCATAAAAATGTGAAACTGAAAATCACAAGACGAAATGCAGTAGTCATTGTGTAAAGTTGTTGGAGAAGAATTGGAAGACGACGGTAAAATAGTGTAACGGTGAAAGGTTAATTACAAATGCAATAGTGAAGGTGAGCATATGGATTTGAGAAATAGAGTTGTAACCGTAGCATAGAATATGTTGAATTGATGTGGGAGTTACAAAATGGAACACGATGTAACAGATGAGGGAGTAAGTTTCCATTGTGCAATAAAGGCAAATTAAGAAGAAAACAGAAATCAAATTATGGAAAGATGGACATAATTTTTTCCTTTTCTTTGGAACACAATGGATATGAGCTAGCAACAGAGCTAGAAGAGTGGTAGTTAAGTGCATTTTGAAGGTGCCACATCAAAATATATTTGATGTGGCAATGGAAGAGCTGAGTTGTCCATGAATGTAGTTGGGGGCTGTTTTAATACATTAAATAGATAGATTGCAGCAACACCAAGTCCTTGATTTCGCTATCATGTTGTGATGCATTTGGCAGAGAAGAAATGAAAAAGTATGGGAGGATGTAGAGAAGGATGTGGCAATGGATGGAGGTCTGGCAAAGGGAGACTAACGCAAACAGCATAACTATCAGCAACATTATATGGCAGCCACCTAGAGACGGAGAGGTAAAATGCAATGTTGATGACGCCTTGTTCAAATAAAATCATTGTTTTAATGTTGGTATGTGCATTTGTTGTTCTAGAGGACAATTTGGTATGATGGTTTACCTACTCCAATAGAAACGGAAGCATATTAAAAAAAATTGATATCATTGCAAATTATTATTTATTAAATTTAAGAAGCTAAACTAACCCCTCAAATTGATACCAAAAAGAATCAAACCGGAGACCTTAAGGAGGAGCACACTCCCAAGTTTCAAGTCAATACCACTAGGCCAACCTAAATGAGTTGCAATGATATCAATTAATTAGTTAATAATTTCTTTAAAATAATAATTAGAATGTAGAAGGGAATAAGGCAAATGACTTGAGGAGTAGAAGATTGTGCTTGGTCCTAGTATCACATGCAGACATGCTAGAAGCAAAATTGAAGTTGATTGTCAAACTAGACTTTGCAAGACTCAAGCTTAGTCTAACTAAAAAATTCAAGTCCTATTGACTTGTTACCTAGTAAGGTTTATTTTTAGGTATGGATTTGACTTTTTTGAAAGTAGTATGATTTATAAGGCTATTTAAAAACATATTTTATATTAACATATTTAAATAACTAAATTTGGTGTATTTTTAAATATTAACAACTTAATAGACCGATAAAATTATACTCTATTTTAACATGAGATTTTAGAGAATTTAACTATATATAATAGAATTTTATTTCTTTTTCAGTATCATATTTCAACTATATTTTATAATAATGCATGTAAATATGCAACAACAAAAATGTAGGCTAATATGTGTAAATTATTGAAAAGGTAAATATGGGTAATTTATATGATTTGGAGAAATAGAAATGACAAAGTTTTCAATAACATGCTAAAGGAGGTTGATGAGCTTGTAGAGGAAGTAAAGATGATGTCGTGGAGATGAAGTATCAACAGGTTGAAGGTGGTTCCTTTTTTATAGTACGAATGGGTATGGGGTCCTGAAGATCACATGAATAGATAGAGCAGGTAATAGGTTATATTGTGTGTTCCAGGGGTCGTTGAGATCTCAAAACTCTAACCTTTAGAAGAATGACCTATTGGTCATGTACTTGTGGTGAATACAATATTGATAACTAGGGTTTAGTCTCTTTTGATCATGTCTTGAGAATGATCTCAAAGTGGATATTTATAACTCCTTTTGGGCTTATAATTATGTGACTTAGGCCCTATGTCACGTTTTATATACAAAGCACGCACTATAGATTCTTCTAGAAGCCATAATGATGGTGACAAGATTTTAGGAATGGGGGCGCACCCTTAGGCCAGCAAGCCCTTGTGAAAGGACACTAAGCTCTTAATAGAATATCGACGGTCTACTACCCCTCAAACACAAGTCTTGGGACAAGACAAAGTGACGATCCAAGTCATTTGGAGTTACCAACTCCCAACAAAGCTTGAGGGTGGCAGCCACATTGATATCGCTTATAGATTTCAACCCAAGGTCGCCCTCCTTGATTGATAGGAGTGCACACCTTATGCTAAGTTAGTGCAACCATCTTTCTTCGATCAATTTTTATAAGATCACACAAAGTTTCTAATCCATCTATTAACGATGTTAATAGGAGGTATATGCAAACAATAAAAAAGAAAGGTGTAAATAAGCATTAGTCGAATCACAATTTTAACAACTTGATTATGTCTACAACAAGCATATGGTGCACAACTTTTGTTTTACCTTTAAAGATAGGTAAACCAAGATAGATGAAAGAAATAGTACTAGAAGAGAATTCAAGAATCTAAACCAAAATAAAAAATAAAAAATCCTTTCTTATGTTATCAATCACAAGAAATTCTAATATAGTCACAGGACCAAACAAATAGTGTTTGGTCACACACATAAAAAAATATTTTTTTAATAATAAGGAGGAAATTGATAAAAAAGATGATTGAATATTTTGAGTAGAATATTTTTATGTGTGTGTCCAAACATTATTGATTTGGTCTTGTGACCATGGAAGAATACCTCATCAATCACACCATTGTAATCTTAAGTTGATTAAAGAGTTGACCAAAAACCTCATTATGTTGTCCAACAAAAATGATTGAGTGCTTTGAGGTTAGAAAAGAAAAATTACCTTTATAAAAAATAGACTAAAGTGCACTTTTCCCCCTAAGTTTCCAAAAGTTGCGATTTTGGCCTCTATGAATAAAAATGACAATTTTGGTCCCATAAGATTTAGCTTCTTTGCAATAATAGTCCTTTGGCCAATTTTGACTTAGTCAATGTCTATGTGGCATGTCACATGTGTAATTATTGAATTTAAAAAAAAAATCCACATAATCATTTTTTAAATTAAATAAATTAAAATGAAATTAAAAAAATCAGTTTTTTTTTTTTTAATTTCAATTCATTTCTTCATCTTCACTTCTTTTTATCAATCCAATCCAACCAAAATCTGAACCTGCAGGTCCTAACATCCATAATCAAAGGAACACTGCCTAACACTCTTCCTATATCCACCGTGGCCACCACGTGCTTCACACATGATGACACAACATACAACACCGCGAATGAAGACGATGATGACGAGGAGGAAGAAGAGCAGCAAGCGGTGAATTATAGAAGGTCAAAATCTTGAACAAGTATCAGTCGAGTAGTAGACCCACGAGCAACGTGGTTGCAAGAATGGAACCGAGTCGTCTTGCTAGTATGTGCAGCAGGGTTGTTTGTGGATCTACTTTTCTTCTATGCTCTTTCCATTCATGTATGTTCTGAAAGTTGGAAAATGAATACAATTTTGTGTCTTTTGAATTAATTAAATTTTTTTTTATTCTGGGTTTGGATTGACAGAGATGAAGAATGATGAATTTGTATTGTTTTGGGTTTTATTTTTAATTTTTTCTGATTTTTTAATTTTTAATATCTTTTTTAATTTATTTAATTTATAAAATGATTATGTCGTATTTTTTTAATTCATTATTTACACACGTGGTATGCCACGTAGGCGTTGACTGAGTCAAAATTGACCCAAATATATTATTGCAAATGTGTTAAATCTTAGGACGTCAAAATTACAACTTTTTAAAATTTAGGGAGGAAAAATGCATTTTAGCCTAAAAAATATAACATTGTAATTAATAATCATAATACGTCAAACACATTTAATTTTTTTAAAAAACATTTACTCCATAATCATCATAAATTTTTGGGGTTAATTATGTAAATGGTCCCTCTAAATATATCAACATTTGATTCTAGTTCTCCTAAAATATTTTATTGATGGACTAATTTCATTGATGAAAAATTTTAGAGGGACCAAAAACTTAAAAAATATTTTAGAGGAACTAAAATCAAATGTTCATATATTTAAGGAGACTATTTACTTATTTAAATTTTTTTTAGAAGTAAGTCTTCTCAAAAAGAAAAGAAAAATAAGTGTTCTTCTCTCTTTCCTTTTAAAACTCGACTCTCAAACACACCGTCCAAAAATAGAAAGTCTTGCCTATGATTTGTAGACTTGGGTGTATTCAAGATTATAAAACTTGGACCATGCGAGTGGGCAGTGGCCCCCTGCCCCCCTCTATCAATCAGACTTTATTATATTATCAAGACATATGATTTTTTTTAAAAATGTTAACTAATATTTTTGGCATTAAGAACATCTTCAATGAAATCCTTACTTAACAAAGACCACTTTTTGTTAAGGACTTTCGTTGAAGGAAGAAAAAATGAGTCTCTATTAAGTAACAGACAATTATATTTTTCTCTCATAGGCAACTAACAGATCTTACGTTTAAATAAGTAACAAAACATATACTAATTGGTCCCACTAGCAAAATAAGTAATAAATTATTTTTGTTTAATTATGTAAAGTTAGTGAAACCTATTTAAGCACTTGCACAGTTGCACCTATGCTTGTCACTAACTTGTAAAGTTTAAATATTCATGTATTGTCATTGGAGTCATTAATATGTGCTTTTATTAAAAAATTATTAATAGGTTATGTGTACACGTGATGTCCATTTAAGGAGTCCATACTAGTGAACTACCATTGTGGATGCTCTAAGTAAGAATCTTAAATAACAACTTTTCTTAAATTTTTGTGTAATTAATGCATTGAAAATAAAAAACTTTAATATTTTTTTAAAAATAATTATTTAATTTAAAATATTTAAAGAGTGCTTCGGAAATAATAGTTAATAAAACTTTTTTTTTTTTTATGATTTAGACATGATTTGAAGACAAACATATGATAAAAGTTTCTCCAAAAATCCTAGCTTGCTAGCGTTCTCCACGTGAACCTCGAAGCTTGAATTGAGTAACTACTTTATTATTATTACCGGCCGAGGTGGACGTCTACACACTGTAGTGCTCCAAGTAGAGATGCAAGCAACTATTAAGATTTGTTGATTATTCCTAAAACAGTTCGGTATAGTGTTCCCTAAAAAAAAAAAAGGAGAGGTGGGTATAGTGTTTTTTCATTAAATGAATGTGGGTTATACTAATATTCAAGGAATATGAGTGCGTATGAACGGGTTATTTTCATTCATACTTGGGGATGGATGTGCTGAGGAACATTTAGGTGACATAAAATTAATGATATCGATATCACAATGTCACAAGCCTTAAGAAAGAGAAAAAAAAGTCACATGTAGTTGGTCAATATCACCAATTTTATGTCACCCAAGTGCTTACCCATGCGCTGGTGGGTCTAAACGATAAAAAATGAATAATTGGTGTTATATCATGATTATTACAAATAAAATAAAATAAAATAGACAAGCATAGGTGCAACTGTGCAAGTGCAACTCAACATCAAACCGTGTGGAGGTGGCGTTTAGCGTGAGAAAGTCTTATAATGAAAAAGTGAACTTTTTAATCAACACATGTTGATTGCAATTGTTAATTATTCCAAATTTTTTGTTTTAATCTTTTTAAAAGTTTTATTTCAGTTTTCGTCTTTTAAAAGTATTTAATTATCACTTTTAATCACTATTTATCAGTCACTTAAGGTGTACCAATCAAATATTTGAATGAAATTTTTCAATAGTATTTAGAATATTATATGAATTTCTCAAAAAAAAAAAATAGAATTCTTAAACAAAATATAAAGTTTTAAATGTCAAAAACATAAAAATTCATATTTAATTTATGTTTTTATTTACTTATTTAATTCATATTTTGTTAAAAAAAAATCTAGAAGATTTTTGTAATATTTTAAAGATGACCCTAAATTGAAAAAACAAAATTTTGAATGATACACATGAGTTGATTTATAAATAAAGACAAAAAATGATGAATGAAAATTTTTGGAGACTAAAAATTAAAGAAAAATATTAAGAGAACTAAAATGACAAATTTGAATGTTTATAGGATTAAAAATATATTTAACTCAAATAAACATTGGTATTTGGCAAGAAGTTTTAATTGTTGTTTAGATAGAGAGAAAACCAGAACACCATTTGTCGATGGACGAAAATTTTGAAATAGTTTACCCTTGCTTTTTAGTGCATTCAAACAAAAATTGGAAATAGAAAAAGGGGAAGACAGTTGATCTAGGATGATTTTTGTTGTTGTGATTATAATTTTGAAGTTTGGAATGAGTAGAAGGCGTTTAAAGACGCAAGTGATTATTGTGAACTTTGGGACTGCGACATACTTCCTTCAATTATATTTATATGCAACATTTTACTTTTTATACTTATTGAATAACTGATGTATCTGGACTATATATAGTCTGTATACATGATTTAATTAATGAATCTAAAAAAGTAAAAATTATTTATAAATGTAACTAGAATGAGTATTTTTTTGGAAGTATTTTTCATAAAATTAAAAATGAGAGAACAAAGAGAAATAATATAATTTTATCGAGAAAAGCGACAAATGGTGAATGTGGGCCTGGTTATCGGTAAGTCTGTTTTGTTGAAATCAAAGATCTTGCATTTTTCATTAAAATAGTGGTTATTGCGGGGTCTCAAATTGCAGGTATTCCTCCTTAATGTCATGTCAATCAACCATTAATAAATTAAAGAGTAGTGTTAACTTGTGCCCTTAGAGCATATGTTAAGAAACTTTTAAAAAAAAATTCTCTAAGCTTTTGTGCATTTAATTGATTAAAAAGTTAAATACTAAATCAATGCACATATTTCAGTAAATTATTTATATATTTGAATCATTAACTTGTGCTTTGAGGCACAAGTTAACATGTCTTGCTAACTAGTACCCTCGAGATATTGGTTAAAGATTTTAGAAATAAAAAATTTATTTTGAAAATACAAGATGTTATTTTAACCAAGTAATAATTATACAACTTTTTCATGAAAACTTACTTGTTTTGCATGTTTAACCAACGTCCCTAGGGCACTGGTTAACATTCTCCTAAATTAAATTAGAGAAATGTTAATAAATGTCCTCACTATCCTTATCAATCTTTAAAGATAAATTTTTATAGAAATTGATGCGTTGAAAATTAATCATAAAGAAAGTTTTTAAATTTATCATCCTAAATGCCACCCTACCGTAGAGTTTGGATTTAATTCATTTATTATTATTTTTTATTAATTACTTCCTTCATTTCATATTAATAGAACTTTTTGATCATTTCATACATAATAAAAAAAAATGTATAAGTGAAAGCGAAAGAAATGATTTTGAATGTCATATATTGGCGCATTACTCATTATTATAGATTGAAAATAGAATATATTAAATTAAGATTAATGAAAGTAATATTAATTAGAGTTATAATTGAAAAAAATAATTAATAATATGAATCAATTATTTTAAAATATATATTTTTATAAACAATACAATTATTTTAAAATGAAAGATACTTTCAGTCTCTCATGTGGGATCTACTAATCATTAATCTATTATGTTTATTTATCTCTTTTATAAATAGACGATAAATAAGAGAAAGTAAACTGAGTAGAGTCAAACTCTCATACGTAAACCATTGAATGTATAGTGTGAAACCAAAATATATATTTTTTTAAATGGTGTGAAACCAAGATGAAAGATTTGAGAATTTAGTAACAATAATTGTAGGCGTCGACGAGACAATGGTGAGGGTCCACTAGCAAACTTGACATGCTCCTTTTGCATTTTTTTTGTTTTATTGATTGTAATAAGTTTTGGATCATACTGATTAAGTAATTAGTTAAGTAATTAAAAAATTAAAGAAATTTATATTAGAAAAAATATTTTTCAACTTTTAAAAAGGTAAATACATAATTTTTAAAGTAATGCTTTTTCAACTTCTATAATTTCTTAACAAATATTCTTGGACATTTGTTAATATTTTCCATAAGTTTCTAAGTCTTTTGTAGAGGCTTTTGATTTTTGTTTTTCTCAGCATAGTGGTGAGGGTCTATCAACTAACAATGATATTGATTTTTGGTTTTCTCCACTTGCTTCATGATAATACCTATATTTTTTTTATATGCGATTAAGTAGAATAGATTGACAGTATAAAACAACTAACATCATCAACCGATTAAAATCACCAAATTAAACACATCATCTTAATTGTTAAAATAAGGAAGAATCAAATAAAATCAATCATTTCCAATAGTAGACTCCGCCAAATAAACAAGTGTCGGAGAAGATATCGTGTGTGGTTCAAAATATATCTGTCAATGTTTAATTGATTTTTGGGGACCTTTTGAGACCTTAAGTGCGTACACACGCATACGCAACGCAACTGACTTGATTGTCCACAAAACCAAATTGACATTCATTTCATTTCATTCCACAATTCTTCAAATTTAAAACTAAATTTTATTTTATTTTAAAAATAAATTATGCAGAAACAGAATGGTAAATGATTGTGTCGTTAATAATTTTTTATATTAAAATCAAGGGAAATGCTAACCGGTGCCCTCGGGCACTGGTTAAGGATACTAAAAAGGGAAATTATATAGTAATTATTGCATTGAAAACTGTGTAATTAATCCATAAATAAGTCAACAAAGTTTCCTTTTATGGTAATAAATTCATTTTTTTGTATGCTTAACCAGTGCCTCGGGGACACCGGTTAGCATGACCCATAAATAATATACATGGTTTATAATATAAATCAATCATTTAATAAATCTGGAAAAAAAAAATCATTTATTTAAGGTAAGATCATCAAGATCTACATTGGGGGATCATTTGCCCTGTTTAAAAACTTATCAAATAAACATCCCAATTGTATCATAAAAAATTGGGTGTCTATAGATATTAAGACGATTGTTGTGTTTGTTTGTTCATTTAACCACTTTTGGATTTTCATTTTCAATCTAACGCCATTGTTTTACTGCAACATATAATGCATCACATATAATGCATCCTTAAGAAAGAAAAAAGGAACAATTACATAGTGCATCGTTGTTTGACTATAGCAAAAAGAAGGCCACATTTTCAAATTATTAATAAAATTGATAATATTGTTTGATTAGTATTATTGTTAAAAAATTTAAAAGATAAATTGTGTTCTAGTATTATTGTTACAATTTGATGATATTAAATTTGATAAATTACAACTGATCACAATGTTATAGTATTATAGTGAGAAATTTATGTTTCGAAAATTAGATAATTATGAATTAAAAATTTGTTTAAAATTTTGCCTTAAAATGTGATGATATTACTCCCGAACCCAAACATCTCAAGGACATTATGATTAGTTGTAAGTAATGTGCACTCAAATTTCTCACAATCGCTTGGCGTGTGTTTTGTTATGCAATGACTTACGGTAATTTTGAATAAATTCGTTTAGCTAAAAGCGAATTGGATGTAAAATGATTTTATTTTGATAAATTTATGTAAAAGTAATTAAAAAATAAATTGGAGGCTAAAAATCAGTATTGATCCTACTAACATCTAAAATGTAAAAATCAATTCAACACTTCTAAAATCAATTCTACCTCCTCAAGAAGTGAACAAGATTTTCGATAGTTTCAGTTTGTACTAAAAACGAAAACGGTCTATCATACATTAATAATGTATCCAATGAAGAAAATGAGAAAGACAAAAAAAAAAAAATTCTCCATCTAGAACTCGGGCCAACAAATTGTACTTTGGAGTATAAGATTACGGGAAATTCGATGATTAGCAGGTCCTTACTGCAAAACAGTGAAAACACAAACACGTTATTACTAACTGAATGAAAGGGGGGAAAAAAGAGCCACAGAGGAATTAAAATGTTTACTAAACTAACTATTTTTTAACAATAGTTGTGACCATTTTTATAACACCAAATCAAATTAACCTCACCCTAAAGGAATTACCTGGTTTTACTTGCCTCCATATGCTTTAAGTCTCGACTTTGACAACTTCAATTTAGCTATGTTTTCCCTTCTCTTGGCTTTCCTTGATTTTGATTTTTCTGTGTTTGCTTTTTCATCCTTCACAATACTGTTTGATGAAGTTAATTTGCTAGAATCAACCTTTTGACTTGTTATTTTTCTTCTTGTCCAAACTTGATGCATGAAGGAGCTCCTTAGCCCTCATCTTCAGCATGTATTTGCTGAGCTTCCATTCCTCCTCTTGGTAAGGAGCAAGTTTTTTCAAGGGAACATGTTGATTCAATTCTTTGTCATCCATCAATAGTATCTCTGGAGCACTCATGCAAAATTTGTTAGGCTTTGTTTGGGCATACTTGAATCTTGTCTTCATGTCCCCAATTGTGTCCCCATAATCTATTCCATAGTACTCATCCATCATTTCCGTTGTTGCTTTCTCCAAAAGTGAAGTTTTATGCTTCCTCTTCCGACCACCTTTCTCGGGACTTTTCTCTTTTTCATTATCAACGTCATCGATTCCTGAAGTCTTCATTATCTGTTTAACCCTCTCTTGTATCTCCTGCTTCTTCACATTCTTTAAGTGCTTAACTTCCTCATCCCTTTCCTTTTGTGCTATTGCCATTCTCTCATCTTTGCTCTTTCTCTGCTCTTTCCTTGTACTTCTCTTTTTCTTCACTGATCCCTCCAGCTTACGAGCATGACCAAACACTCTATCTCCTGAATTTTCCTGCAACTGATGCTCATATTCTTCCTGCCTCTCAATTTCCATCTCATCCTCTGAAATATCTTGCAAATCTTCCTCTCCAACATTTGATTTCTCCGCATTCTTGTCCATCCACATTTTCTTCATGAAATAATTTCTTAGAAATGATTCATGATCTCCACTAAAATAATCATTCAGTTTCTCCTCCAATTCCTTGTCATCACTATCTACTTTGTCTTCACAAACCTCCTCCTTCAAGGTGAGAAAATCCAATTCATCATCTCCCAAACTCCCCTTTTCTTCTGCTTCCCGAAATTCCCTTTTCAACTCCTCTTGCTCATCATCATAAGTCTTCTTCCTATCTTTATTCACAAAGTGCGCCTCTTTTTGATTCAAAGAGAATCATTCTCACCCTTAACAATTTTCGATATACCATTTTTATGTTCATTTGTTTCTTCCTCTTTATCACCAAAATCTGGGCCCTCCTCAATCAAATGCTTCGCCATCACATCCTTCAAATACATTGCCTTCTTGTCCTTCTTATCTTTTCATTTACTCTTCCCGTCATCACTTTCATCTTGACTACTATGATCAGATTCAAAAAGCTTAACATCTTTCTGCATAAGAACGGGATCTTTCTTCTTCACCTTAATTAAGGCATCAAAGAATTCCTTTTCACTTTTAGAATTGAAGTTTATCTCATACTGGTCATCAGATGATTCGGACTCAGATTCATCATCTTCTGAGAGTGAAGGTGAATCAATAAGGCCCTTCTTTTTTAATTCTTCAAAACGCTGGAGGTCCTCGCGTCTCTTGTTGTGCTCATACCTACGAGCATATTCCTCGTTTAACTTGATTTTTGAGATGTCATCATTTTCAGAATCACTTCCATCAAAAAGTTGCAGAGACATTTCTTACACTATGACAACGGCAACTGCTACAATTTAATCCTCTGAAATACAGATTCCTTGAAGATAATTTAATATTCAACAAGCAATTACTAGGTAAGTAAATGAAATTTAGTAAAGTTAAGCAACATATCAAATCAGAAAGAATGCGACTCCAATAAAAAAATAATTTTACCCTAATCAGCGGATGCATTACATTATTTCAAGTGTTTTAGGGGGAATTCTGTTACAGAGAGATACTCTGTGACAGAGTTGTGACAATCAACTTCAATCTCTTCTTATTAGGATATATTAATTCACTGAACACAGACACACACACTACACACACAAGTAAATCCATTGATATAGTGATCTTCCAACAAATTTGATTTGCTTTACAATCAAATACTATAGCCAGTAAAGCATAGAGATTTAATGAAAGATCGCATGAAAACGTAGAGAATGAAAACACTCAGAAATTAAGGGCGCTTACTGTTTATTACACTGCAGCCTTTTTGTTTTAGAAATTTTTAATACATAATGAAGATCTGCATATTTTCATGGTAGAAGGAAGGTTAACAATTGGTTAAATACAATGTAAGGGTCCACTTCTTCTGTATGCATCCACACCATGCAAAAGTGATGAAGTCAGGGGCCTAGTTATTAGGTTACTGATATATTGTAAGAGGGTTCCAAAAAAGCAGGAACTATTGATTTAAAGCCAAATGCCTCAGAGATCAAGCCAGGGGAAATTTGATCATTAGTGAATACCAGTAGGGTTGCCATTTGGACAATCTCTATCATATGGCTAAAAGTTGCTCTTTGCTGTTGTTGGAATGAAAAAATTGAATAAAGATAGCTACAAAATGCACTTTTCCCCATTTCACTTGGTCATACTAAATTGGTGTTGATGTGCTGCCAAGTGAATGGTAAAGGTAATTTTCACAAACACTCCTTAATGTATACTGATATTGGTTCTTATAACAAAATGACATGTGATTAGAATTCTATATTAACACCTGCTTAGTTATTAAACTCAAAAGAATACGAGGATTAATGGTGTAGAAAGAATAATGCATGTCTGAATATAGTGTTTCCTGTCACAGTCACACTAGGAGGATAAGCTGTGGTGCAAATGCATATTGTTCAACAAGCTATCAAGTTTCTATTGTACCTTCCATTTTCTAAATTCAACACAAGGGAACAATACCTTCATACCATATTAATCAACAACCACAAGTTGAATTGGAAATTGGAGAATTGGTGCACCATGCGATGACTTCGTTATAGCACCGAAACTTCTAATTAAATTTGAAGGTGTATCCAACATGTGTCAGCATGTCCAACACGGACATGACTCAGACACATGTGATTACATTCAATTTCTCAAATTATTACCGGTGTTGACGTGTAAGTGTTGTGTTCGGTGTGTGTCATTGCTTCATAGGTGATAACAAACAGGTACTAAGCCTGGTGCACCAATCTCATTCATATTCCTAGTGGTCGTAAGAAAGAATAGTCACATAATTCGTAATTCGCTTCGGTACGGGTTCGGGTACGCGGTATGTGACATGAGAAGAATTCGGTATGTCTGGAGGTATAGAGCTTCGGTACGCTGTTTCGGTTCGTGGTACGTAATAATATATTAATCGGTATGCTATGAATAAATATAATTATTTAGTTAAAATATAACAAAATAAATGATGAAATTTTTATATAATCAATTTAAATTAACCTTGAAATCATATACTATCTCCGGTCTCAAATGAAAGAAACTTTTCACTTTTTAGATTCATTCAATAAACGATATATGTGCTCCATAATGAAGACCACATACATTATTTATTGAATGAATCTAAAAAGTGAAAAGTTTCTTACATTTGAAACCGGTGGAGGTAATTTGCTGACAAATAGAAAAAGAACAATCAATTCTTATTTCTTTAAAACTACATTGCAACAGGTAGAAAAAAATGCAGCCGCATGGTTTTTCTTACAGAAACATAGTTGAAGAGCTAATAGTCCCACATCGGAAGTTTTGCTTTGCATAGACTATAAATAAGCCCACAACATGGTCACAAAATAAAGCCAACCACTCTGCTTTATGCATTGAAACGGTGGGGCCAGTGTTATGTCACTATTTTCAATGTGAATGTGAATAGCACTTTTCAGTTTCCAATTCTCATTAGTGTTTTAATTAGCTCAAAGTTTATTTATTTTCTTTTTTATCACAGGTACGCTTTGGTACCTTGGTTCCTGCGAATTCAGAGAGAATTATGAGAGAACCGGGTCGCCAACGTACTGCGAACCAGTTCGCCGAACCCGGTTCGCGGTTCCCTAGAGTGTCAAGCGAATTATGTTACTAGAAACACAACAAATACAAAGATGGGATGTTGAAGTAAAACCAATATTATGACATGTAGCAGTTAAGCTATACTAATGGCACTGGGTTTAGGATTTGAGAAATAACCAACTATCCACTTAAATACAAAAAAGGATTAAACATTTTTTATGTGTTTGCCCTGGTAAAGAATGAAGGAGGAGGACAAATTAGAGGTAAGAGATATGACAAAAAATGAAATTTTTATCTATTAAACCACAACACAATTTTTTGTCCCAAAACACAAGTTGTCTATAATACCTAAATAGACTTTTATCCATAAAAGATCGTATAAGATAAAAAAATTGTTTACTACCATAGAAGTTTGTCATGTGTTATTCTACTTGTGTAATGTTGTGTTGTGCTATTTATTTTAGCGTATCAAACACACCCTTTGTTAATTCCTCCCTATTTCTGTTTCTCTATGTCTTGTACGCCAGCACAAATTAGTGTACTGTGTCTTTTTTGCATAAAAAAAATGTATTGTGTCTTTAATAAAATAAGAGCTTAAGTGATATAAAACCTAAAGCCAGAGAACCAGTTAAATGAACAAAAGCTATAGACCAAAATGATTAAACATTCATAGTGCTTAATGCTAAGTCATGGTGATTGTGGATCAAATAGCATGTTGCTACTAAGAAGAGGAAAAGGTAAACTCACCAACAAAATTATAAGAGAGAGAATGGCACGCTAGGGTTCAGCGTCTTTGGAGAATCGCACAACAACGATGAAGAGGCAAAGGTGTGGTGGTAGTGCTGGGGTTCGTCGTCGCACTCTGTGTGTGCTGCAATTGTATTCCTCTCAATTTCTTTTTTCTTGCATTATAAATAATTTTAATATTTTATAAAAGTTAAATTTAAAATTTAGAAAATAAGTTTTCTCTCTAAGACAAGAAAAAAGATAAAGTTAAACATTTTTAGGTATAGAAGCTCCAAAAATATCATAAAAAAGAAGTCTATGAAGCTCGTTTGGAGGATTCTCCATTTTGATACATTTAAAAGAGTATCAAGAAAATGTAAGTTAGTCAACCAATCAACACATCGATTACCCTCCCTTCAAATATGCCGAAATTGGACTCGCCAATCCAAAGCCAAGAGTTTGTGAATGCATTGCACCAACATAGAAACTGATCCGCTAAACTTGCAGTTTTATGTAGCCTTGTCAATCAAGATTTTAAAATCACTTTCACCAATAAGCTACAGAATGCGCTCTCGTCAAGCCATCTCCAAACCAAGATACATGCCCTACATTTCAGCATGAAGTGCATCACACACTCCAATCTTTCAATTGTAGCCTTTTAACCATCTCCCTTCAGAGTTGCGAAAGAGGCCATCGCAACATGAATATTCTCCACTTCCTCAGCAAGCACCACCACTATTAAGTTTAATCAAACCTTGGGAGTTTCTTCCAACCCATGTAGATTGTCTCTTTCGTTACAATATTGCGATGACGCGGTTGGTTCAAATACAAGTCTATCTTTTTAGTAAAATTTTGAATCGCCAATACAATGTTATTTGGCTGTTGAAAATTCTCTTAAAAAATAGTTGTTTCTCCACGTCCACGTAAACCAACAAATGAAAGTTGTCTTCCAATTTGTCTTATGACTGCCAATACCCTGTTTGCTGATGTTATTGAAAATCTAATACGCTACTTTCTATTTTGATTACCATTTTTGGTGGCTTAACCCAATTTTGTGCTCGAAATCTATTACCTAACTTGTATTTCTTTTGTTGTTTTATTTTTTGGATCTTTGTAACATGATTTTTAGCCTTCTCTTTCTGGCACACTTGTGCTGGTGGGACTTAGCTCTTTGACAATGTAAGTTCATTTTAGCTTCTAAAACAATTTATGAATATTTTTTTTAGGCTTAAGTGTATTTTTGGTACTCTAACTTTTTAAATGTTGCGATTTTGGCCCCCTATAAAAAAATGACAAATTTAGTTCCCGTGTTTTAACCTCCTTGCAATGTTTATCCTTTTTGCCAATTTTGACTCGGTCAACGCTTGTGTGGCATGCCACATGTGTAATTACATATTAAAAAAAACTGCTTTAATTGACCAAGTTCACAGGATTACTGATTGGTTACCCAATGACATAAATCATGGGAAGGTTGACAGGGCCGTTCCAATAAAATTGGAGGCTCGGCTCTAATATCAAAAATGACCCCTAATAAAAATAATTAATGATAATTTAAACAATTGCAAATTAACAATAAGTATTATTTTGATTTTAATTTGTTTTGTTGAATTTTTGTTGTTGATAGATGTGTGGGTTTGGCCTAACTTGTCCGTTCACTCTTTATTTTTGTCAAATAGTAAGTGTTTAATTTAGACCTACATAACAAAAGAAAATATTATCCTACATCCAACAATTATACTCATACAGTAAGTGTCAAATAATAAGTGTTTAATTTAGACCAACATCTATGAATAAAATTTATAATTCTGCACTTCAGGAATCAAGTATTCTGATTCAAGTTCTATTTGATAATTTTTTCGAGTAATATGTGTGATCTGTTATGAAGTCAACGATGGCTAATCACATGTGTATTTACAATTAGGCTAAAACTCTGAAAAACAATATTATTCGAAACTTATTTCAGTGGTTATTTCGACTCGACAACTAAGGCTTTGTATATACTTCCACTTCTTAAATGTGCCTGAAATCTAATATTTTTAATTTAAATATATTGTCAATGTATTAGCATGTCAAAAAGTTTATGTCAACATAAAACAGTTTACACATTACAATCACTTTTAATTGAAATAACACGTAACAATTAATTATGGTTAGGAAAGAATAATTATTTTATTTCCATACATATGTTGTTCATCAAGTCAAACATTTTTCAAATATCATTTGCAAGTACTGAACCTTTTTCAATAACGCCATTCATATGAAACTTAATGATATTAGTTATAGCTTATAGGCGACACTAGTCGAATTTGAAAACACATTTAAAGACCTACAATTCGAATTTCAAATATTCATGGAACTTAATGATATGCAATTGTGAATAGAAGATAAATTAATAGGTCAAATTATTTCAATCAATAGATAGTTCAGTAGTAAACTAATGGCCACACCAAATGTCAACTATTGGTATTTATGGTCGACACTAACAACTTTTGGAATTGGAAACATCATAATGCATTACAAAGCATTTGACACTAATTGTTTTTATGGCTACAATGAATATGAATTATTACTGCAAGAAGTGAATGGTCATTCACATGTAATACTTTCTATATATTTCATTTTGTTGCTACTGTTGTCGTAGAAGGGAACATATTTTTATTTTTCTTTTGAAGGAATATTTTTAAATTTTTATAAAACTTCTATTAACTATATATATTTATATTTGCGACTTATTCGATTAACTTCTAGGTAGGATAGCACGGGTCAAAAGTCTAGTTTTTTTAACATAAAACCGCCTTGACTGCGTTGATGCACAGGATGGTATAACCTAAAAAATGTACGAACCGAACAACAAAGTATTAAGAAGAAGTAAGAAGATACTGAAGCGTTGAATTATTTGCAAGAGAGATGGGTGGTAATAACAGACAACACAGATTCAGAAATCATCGCCCCAATCATGCTCAATCCAGTCGACACAACCAACTCTCACTGGACAACGAAAATCAAAGCTGCGTTCAAGGTTCGTTCATCACTCTTCATTTCATTTACTATTTTTCTTTCAAATTATATAACGTGTTTCTAACTGCAGAACCTTGTGAGGGTGATAATGAAGAATCAGAGGAACTCACACAACCCAAAATCAAGCTTGCAATGTGGGTATGACAGCTGTTTTCAGCTTATTTTCATATGTCCTCAAAGATACCTTATGAAAATAATTTAACTGTATTTTATAGTTTGTTAAAATTGTAGCTTATAAAATGATAAGCGCTTATGCTATAAGTTGCAAATTAAGTTGTTTATCCAAACAAGCCTTACTTTAGCGTTTAGCCTTACTTTGAGTATCTCTGATTGTGGATTTTTATGGAACCCAAAGTTGGTTCCGTAACCACTATGCCCAGTTGCCCACTGTAGAGGAGCTAAATCATATTACTGTATTCATCACCGCCGAATTTGGATCTAATACCATGTCATTGGCATGTTGATGCAGGATTTTGGGCAATGTGATGCCAAAAAGTGCACCGGACGCAAGCTTTCAAGACTGGGTTTTCTAAAAGCAAGTATTTCTTATCTTTTCTCTTCATTCACTCATTATTTTTTACATTCAACAGGTGTGTGCTTGTGAGTGCAAATACATATTGGCATATGCATGAATACATTGTACCGGCATTAATTTGATGTTGAAATGTAATTGACAATGACAAGATTAGTTTTTTTTCTTTCTGGTGCAATAAAATAAAGTTAAAATGGTTTTGAATGCTAAGAGTAGAAATAGAGTGATAAATTAAATTAGTTGCCAAATATTGGACGATCACATTGGATATCAAAGGCCTCTAATTGGTATTTGTTTGACATCCTTTCACTGGAGTCATCTTAGGCCTCTAAAACTATACATGAAATTTTGAACAAGATATTTTTTAAAAGCTCAGAAAAATATAGTGAAAAGAGAATAGCATATCATACTTGAAGCATGAAGAGGCATAGGGGCTATTTCTGTAAGATGAGAGAATTCCGAATCTAATATTTCATATGGAGGAAGCCTTTTGAGGGCAAGGCAACATGTAAAAAGAAGCTTTTGTTTAATTATATGAATGGGTAGGTTTGTAGAGTTTTTGTTATGCCACAGGCCCAAAATTACTTTAATCTGTGGTAATACTGGTCCATAGAGATATCATAGTATCTGTAGATATACTTAAATAGCTTGTTTTTTATACAATTTCGTTGGACAAAAATCTAGTGGTATCTATAACAAAAAATTGATGATATAAAAGGTTGGTTGGTTAATGGTTGTCTGTGTTGTGAGCAGCTGCTTATTGCTTATTTTGCATCTCTTTGTTGTTGATTATGTAATCTATGAAGGTCTAATTACACTATCGAAAGATGCTTATTATATAATATAGTGGTCCTGAATCTGATATATCTTGTGCAGGAGTTACGTGTGACTAATGGTTTTGGGGGAATTGCTTTAAGGTACTTGGTCATAAAATATCTTTCTGTTGCTAACCTTCTTATTAACGTTTTTAAGAAATAATATTTTTTAAAAGCAAAACTTCACAGCTAGACGAAATGGGTGCTAAGTTGCTAACCCTGTGAAGCAATATTTTGTTTCCTCTTTTGGCTGTTGAGTTGTTGCTGTATATACTATATTGCAATTCTGCAAGTTCCTTTGTTCGCTGAATAACTACTGTAATTGGGTTTTTACAGTCCAGTTGGAAAGCAATGTGTCTCCAGAGAAGATTACTCTTTAATCCAGAATAAAGGATTGGCTGTTGTGGATTGCTCGTGGGCACGCTTAGATGACGTGCCTTTTGTGAAGTTGCGCTGCGCTGCTCCTCGCCTCTGTATGAACTTATACTCTTATGTATTTTATTTTTATTTATTATTTATATTCTGTTCAAATACAGTAGTGTAGAACCAGGTTGTCAATAGCGGACATGGTACCACTATTGCAACGGTTTGGTTTGTGGCCGACTGGCCGCTACTATTTGGTAATAACGTCGCACCACGATACTTAAAGATTTCTTCTAGCACCATTGCATTTAATCTTTTTGCCTCGTTTAGGGTTGCCTCAATCACAAATAATGTAATGATTTCTTTTTATTGCAGTGCCATGGCTTGTAGCGGCAAACCCAATAAATTATGGTCGGCCATGTCAGCTATCTTGTGTAGAGGCCTTGGCTGCTGCTTTGACAATATGGTATAGAAATGGCATTATAATTATTTATGACTAGATACTTTGGTTTGAGTTTATTCCTACAATTCACCCCCTGCAAAAATTGTAACTGAAATTGTGTGTCCCATATTTTTTATATTGGCTGATTTGCTACTAGACTAGCGTTGCTCGCAATGTGCTGTACACAAACACAACAGATCATGCTATTACCTATGTGTTTTTAAATGGAACAAAATTTGAATAAAAATTTAGGCCCAAACTTAATAATTTACTTTGCAGTTGGCGGCATATACATAGAATCATTCTTATATGATGCTTGATTATTGAAATGAAAACTATTGGTTGAAGTTCTTTGCTATATCTTGCAGTGGAGAAGAAGAAACAGCAAATCTGTTGCTTGGCAAGTTTAACTGGGGTCACGCTTTTTCGTCTCTGAATAAGTATGATATGATTCATTTATTTAATTTTTATATTTTCACTTTGCTATCTAGGTTATTTTCACTTATGATGTTTACAAGGGTATAATTTACAAGGGTATAAGTTCAAGCACATGCATAACATAAATTTATCCCACACAATGAAAAAAGCAACAGGGTACCCAGAGTCCCTCTTGATTTCTTTCAAACCTTGTAGTTCATGATATAAAAACACTATCCGTAACGTAACTTACGTAGCTTTCTCTTTGTCCTTTAGAAAGCATATTTATAAGTTTGATACTGAAGTAAGCAGTACCTACAAATGAATACTGGAATTAAAACCATCTCTGTATGTAGCCATGAACAAATTTTTTTGTTAAGAAATGATTTGATATATTCATGTTAGAATTGATTTAGTTATGTATAAATAACTAGGGCCTCACTAGCTATGATTGTTGGGTTGAGCCTGCCATTAGCTCCTGATTAGCCCCTTGATTACTCTTGTATCTGATTGTAGTCTAACCTTAATTGAGAGATCTAATATGTAGCTTAGCACACAATTTCACTGTACTATTATGTTTCTACGTGAAACCACTGTGAACTCAAGGAGTTTATGGAGAGACATTCCAATTGTGAACAAAATTCATTCCAATTGTTTCGTTTCCATGAAATCCGTGTCTAACATGTGATTCACTGAATTTGATTCTCAATTATATGTGGCTTCATAGACTTTTCTATATTCAGAACTTTCTTTTAACCAATACAGGGAATTACTGAAGGCCTACTCTAAATGCCAAAACAGTGCTGAAATTATTTCTGTCCAAAATGATTGGCTATCACAAGCGCGTCAGGTTCCAAAGGCTCCTACTGATAGTGAAGGTCTGTGTTTGTTATATATCTATTTTACACGATAGTGGGTGTTATGGTGAAGTTTTTTAATCCATGTGTTCAATCTTTTATCTAGTGAGAAAAAGTTTAGTTGTTGTTGCATACTTTGTGTGTGCAGGTTTTTTGTTGTATCAGAGACATATAGATACCTCTGATATATTGTGAATTTTTCTCTAATGTGTTTTTCTCTCCTATGCTGCATGGCAGTTGTTAAGCAAGAAAATGATCAAAACTCTTCTGATTCTGATGACGGGCTTCCACCTCTTGAAAGGAACATGAATCATTTGACCATAGACAATAGTGATGAAGAGAGTGAGTAGATTTGTTTTTAATCTGACACTGGATACTTTTCTAACTGTGCTGCGATACTGGAATATGGACATGTGATCAATGCAGAATTGCATAGCAGAAAGCATTTCAGCTGAGATATGCATCATCTTGGGTGGTGAATTGTTTCCAGCGTTTCTCTTATATTTTAAAATATTTAAATTTAAAAGAGTGTCACAAGTTGTAAGTTTTACATGTATTTTCCCTCTGCAAGGCCTTGATGTTTTTGTAATTTTCGTTCAATTTTAATTATAAAAATATCAAGTTATTTACTTTATCATTTTCAAGGATTATGAAATAGCTGAGTAAGAAAAAGGATTATGAAATAGGTAAAAAATTGTACAAATATTTAAAAATAAGAAATAAAATGAGTATTATTACAATTTATATAATTTAAAGTGAATATAAAAAAATCAACTATTAGGAAGTTGTTATGACTTCAAATCTAAAGTGAAGAATCTTCTCTGCTGTAATGTATAAATTGTGTGCCGAACAGATCTGTATGTCAAGACAAAGGAGTAGTTTGCCCTACATCATGTGCTTTCTGTGTCCAAGTTGAGGAAGAGAATTTGCATCTCTTCATTTCAGTTCCAAAAGTGCCTCTTGTTTTCAAATCGTTGGCCTTTGGGAAGACTTGTAAGTGTTGCTTCTTCAATGCAATTCACTTAAGGACTTGGTGTTTATGGCTCTTCAAACTTTGAGAGCAGGTTGAGCCACTTTGCTATTCTTCTTTAGAGCATTTGAAGAGTCGCAACATTCAGATGTGGCAGAACGTAACATAGCTCCCAAACAGTAGTCATGTGAGGCACACTACCGTTGGAAGATTGGAGAAGAGCATCATACCCAGTGGACTAAGCCTATGGTTGGTCGGCTGAAATACAATATGGACGCCTCTCTCTCCTCAAGGAAAAATTGTGTTGGTATTGGGATGTATTTGCGGGATGATCAAGAGTGCTTTGTTCCGGCCAAAATCGAATGGTCGGAGACCCCAAACTTCGGTGACTAGGGGAGAAACGTCTGGTCTTTTATGTGGCAGAAGGTGGGTTTGTGATCTTCAGTTGGACAATGTTGATTTTGAGTTAATAAGAATTCAAACATATTATATTTGCTATTGAGCTATATTTTAAATTATTGCATATTTTTAATACATAACAAGTTATATTTTAAATTTAAATATATATTGTCATTTTATCCCGATGATCTTTAACTCATCGCTAATCTTAAGATACTATTTCAACTAGAGAGGTAGAATAATCAAATGTGAGAATTAACATATGATATTATCTTATTGAACAGTGAATTAAGACATGAAATAATATAATGTCATATCATATGTAATTTCTTTTATCATGTTCATCTAACATATCATATGATATTATCTCACGCAATGTTAAATATAAAGAAATGGAAATAGAGTTGGAGGGTAAAGAGAACTAGAAAAAGGGCAGATGGGTGAATGTTACCTGAAATTGAACTTTAGATTGGGTTAATATGATTCTATATTAGATCACTAAAAGAAGGCTTGTTGGCTCCTTAAAAAAAAAAAAGCTTGTTGGTTGCTATGACATTTTCTTATATGATCTTACAATTATGGATGAATATAGCTAGACCGACGGATAAAAGCTTATGATCTTACTTATATCATGCCGTATTTTTTTAAAATTGAGAAGACTAAGAATTTTTTAGAAGTCTAATTTGCTAAGAATGCCACCCTGTATTTTATAATAGTATTTTTTAATTTATAAATAATTTAATGTAAGTTAATATGCTTAAATGAATATTTTTTTTTCCAAAAAACAAATTAGAATATTTAACACAAAGTATAAATATTAATAATGGTTTTAAAATAATTTTTTCCCCTTTCAAAAAAGAAATTAAAATTTTCCTATTTATTCAAGTGGATCAATCAAATATCTCTTATTGACTTATTCGTGACGTGTATTTTTAAGTCCTTACAAAAAGTCTCGTATTTCTAACTAAATATAAGTCTGGATTAATGGGAAAATGCAAACTCGTATCCTTAAGACACAAGTTAATAAGATAAAGATAGAAGTTTTTTCTTGAAATTTGTGTAATCAGTGATGTAAAAATTTAAGAATTTATATTTTCAATACTAATTTTATTTATTATTTCTCTTTTTAGTTCCTTAGCATGACCCTAAGTTCAAATGTAAGCCTATGTTAATAAGTCTGACTTATTTTCACCTTTATTTCTTGATTTATTTAATTACAGGATCATGCTAATTAGTGTTCTTAGAACATTTGTCAAAGAAAAATAAAAATAAAAATTATATCAAAAAGAAAAAAATTTACTCCCTCCGTTTCAAAATAAATGTTGTTTAAGGTTTTTACACACATATTAAGAAATGCATTAATTAAAAGAAAGAAAAGTGTTATTTTACCAAATTATCATAATCAACTATTAGTTTATTTTTCATCGAAGAAAAAATAATAAGTATATAATATTAATCAAAAGGTACAGTTGAAAATAAAAAGTTATTATTGCATGAAAAACATTGACTTATTCTAAAGGTTATCATTTTGCAACCCAAAAAAAAAAAGTTTATCATTTTCCTTAATCATATCAATTAGTTGTTTAAATCACCGTTGCCGAAAGGAGACACACCTCATAAACCCCACAGAAGGTACATTACTTTGTTTTCTGAAACGAAATGGAGCGACTCCTTAAAGCTTAAGCTTCTAGTATCTTCTAACGCTCTCTTTTCTCTTCTCTTCTCTTCTCAAATTAGGGTTTCGCATTTCTCATTCATCGAAGCCTCGATCCTTTTCCTTCGCACCAGAAACGATCATTTGCTACTGTGACTGTGAGTAATACAACGATCCTCTTAGAATCTTGCTTTCTCATTTTCTCCATAATTACTTTTCATACCTAATGCATGTGCAAATCTTCAATTTCAACGTTTGATTTTTGTGTCAACTTGCTTCTTTGATCATTCCGTTTCATTATCAATTCAATGTGTCTTCAATCGGAGTATTTCAGTATCTTTCACTGTTTTTGCTTTTTCAAGATTGATTCTCTTGAATGTTTATGTGTTCTTTTGATTAATGTGTTTGTTTTCGTTGTTATCAGCGTTGTTTCTGATCATATGTTGAATTTTATTACTGATTTCAGGTTAGAGTACTGAGTTAATTCGGATATATAATGTCGTCTACATATCCAATTCTTAACGATCAATCTATTGATCAAGTGAATGTTACTGAGGTGAATGATAAGGTTAGGAGTAGGAAACTAGTTACAAAAGGTTTAAAGGAAGATTTGATTAACTGTTTGGATGAAGCCGTTACCACCGAAAATGTGGTTGCTGAGGTTTCCGATAAGGATGAGGTTGATGGTTTCAATGGAAATGCTGCTGAGCTAAAGGATGCAGATAGAGAGACTGTAATTGATGCCGTAGATGACACAGGTGTAATGAAAAGTTCTGAAAGTGTTGAATCAGATGAAGAGGGTAACAGTGCAGTAGTTCATCCAACTGATACAGAAAATGAAGAAAAGATTCCAGATGTTGTGAACAATGAAAGTGGAAAGAGTGATAAGCAGTATGGTATTACAAATCAGGTCGAAAATGATAATAGTGCAATGGTGGAACAAGAAGTGGAACAAATGGATTTATCAGCTGGTGCGGATTCTGCAAATCTGGCAGGGGACCTAATACACTCTTCTACTAGAGAGACCTCTGTAACAGTCACCGATAGTGTCTTAACAGAAGTAGTAGTCAGCGGTCAGGAGGATTCATGTAGTGCAAAGCCACGGAATGGTCATGGTCAGGATTCTGTAACCAAGCAGGAAGATAAGGAGTCAAATGTGAGGCTGAGTAATGAGGAGTCAAAGCCCGAGCTGGAGCGTGACTTAAAGCCACCATGTGAGCGTCTCATGCCCAACTCTTTGCTTCTTGAAAATCAGGTATCTGAGGTCAACCCTAGTTTAGGGTCACAAGTAAGATTTGATTCTGTTTCTAGTAATTTTGTGTCAATTAATCAAAAGAATGAATTAAAGGATACTATAATTGCTAATAATGTCAAATTAGAAAAAGAAATTGTTAGGTCAGAGATGGTGGAAGAACCATCATCGAAAATTGATGTCCCTGTTAGCGATGAATCACATTCAATGGATGTTGAAGAGCTAGACGAGAAAAAGGCATCTGTTGAGGAAAATGTCAATGACAGTAACAACAGAAGTCCAGACATGAACAAGACCAATAGCAGTGAAGATGTTGGTTATCCAGAAAAGTTAAACTTGGATGGAAGTTCTGGCGATGATTCCATGGAAGAGGATTTTCCAGAGGAGGGCAAGCAATTTGGTTCCAATTTTAATGTTGATGAACTTAGAGAAAAGGGGGGAAGTCTTGAAGTGCCTGTTGTGAATGAGGAGCGTGATGCTATTGCGGTGGGAGATGGTCTATCCTCAAAAGAAGGTGGTACCCAGCACAATAATAATATTCCTTCTGTTTCTCTTGTCAAGAAACAAAAATTTCAGGGTATGCTTCATATATTTTTTTATTTAGTCTTGATTTCATTTTTCATTCGACATATTTGATTACAGTTACATTTTGGCTGTCTGAATGTACATTGTGTATTTTCTATTCATGTTGAATTGTGATATATATCATTTATAGTGTGGGAATTTGGTTTCATGTGGAGACTGTAAATTGATCCGTAGACTCTGGTTTTTTTCTTAATAATATTTTTACTCACGAGTCTACAACAACAATAACAACTTAACAGAGTGACTGACTAACTAGCCGAATAACAGATTCCAAGATCTGGTATTCAGCTGTCCTCATTTAACCAGTGTCAACGTAACTAACGAGAGTTAATTGTAACTCATTTAGAAGCAGTTAGAGAGATGGTGTTCATATAAATACCAAACTGTGTATGCAACTATTGTCTTTTGATCAATAAAATTCAGACAAAAATTTCCTTTATGGTCTGATTGGGAGGAGGTTTTTGGAGATACTGGAGGGGATGGCTTTGGAGGGCTAAGTCTATACTTTGAAATATATCTGATATTTTTAAAAATTGAAATGACATGATATATGATCATATAATACTTCAATCACACTTCATTCATTTTAAAAAACTCTTTATAGTGTATGTAATTTAAAAATGAAAAGTAAGTCCTCCCATCCACTCCAAAACCCTCCATCCAAACACACACTTAGTTTCAACACACTTTCTCCTTTTTCAGTGGCTTAGTTTCTAATTCAACTAAGCTTTATCCACTTGAATTCGGCATGGATCAAACGACAACATAATGTCCTATCATATCTTATCCGAATCATGGATCAAAAGAGTCTCTTGCAAGAAAATTTGACTATGTTTCACTTTAACGCTCACGGTTCTAGTGGCAACAACTAATGTGTTAGAAACGGGTACCAAAATACATTTTAATAGTAGAAACTGTCTTTTATTGATGGCCGAAACGCTTACAACAAACAACTACACACACTATAGATAATATATAATTTACACATAAACTAATGATAGATATATTATACACAATTACTATCCAAGAAATTCGAGAGTATCGGTCTCTCCCTCCAAGAATTCGAGAGCTTGGTCTCACCCATAACCATTCAAAAACATCCCATTACTAGTTTCTAATTTCCTTTCTCTATTTATTCCTAAAATTAAACATAACTGACATAATAACTACCCGTAACTGCCCATAACTTCCATAATAAGAAGTCTAACATAATGATGCTTTATAAGTGGAGTGAAAAGAGATGCGAGGCATCAAGAATTTATTTATCTGCAATTTGGTTGTGTACTACTTCATTATGACAATACATTGATAATGATGAGAGCATATATAGTTTCAGATACTTTTATTCATTAACTTGTTGTGCTCCATTTGCAATTCCTTTTATGTGGACTTTTTTGTTAAGGGCGATCCATTGGACAAACAAGAAACTAAATGTACAATTTATGCTGCGTTTCTCCATGCTATGCATTTTTTGTTAATGGTGAACACATTTATGTTCTTCTTGGCCCTCTTAATTATTTGGAGAATTGTGCCACAGATCAAACATCAGTTGAGAATAATGAGCCTCCAAAACGACAAAAAAGGTGGAAATCTGAAACAGTTAAAGGTTCAGATTCACAAATGTCTACCGTCAGACCTGCTACTGCACCAAAGGGTGAGCCAATTGCTTTGAAGCGCAATTTGTCAGCAATTGATGATGCGCCCAAAGAACGCATCGGTAAGTCAGACATTTATTCTGCAAGGAAACTATAAAGAATTGATTATCTTATTCCTGGTCTTGAATGAATAAGTATCAAATTTGAATTTCTGTCTTGTAGCTCTAAATAAGAAAAAAGGGAAAACATAAACAATTCCTCAATTTTTTAAATCTAATCGGTTACATTTAGCGAAGTCTAATAGTTTTGCTTATAAATTACTCTATTCATTTTTTATAACATGAAAAATCACTGATTAGTTGAGTGTCCATACTTGTACATATTTGCTTATAAATTACTTATGGGTTTATGGTGTCCTTACTCCTTATGTTTTGTGTTTTTCGTCTCTGTTGCTTCAAGTCTAATAGTTTTGCTTTTCATCATATAGTTCCACCATCACAAAGGCCCCCAACTAATTCCCTCAGGATTGATCGTTTCATCCGACCTTTTACCTTAAAAGCAGTGCAAGAACTTCTTGGTAAATCTGGGAATATCACCAGTTTTTGGATGGACCAAATAAAAACCCATTGCTACGTCAGTGTAAGGCTTAATTCTTTTTTCTCTGTTTCGCTGCTAGTAAGGTTCCCTTTTGATGTTGCTGTATTAATGATACATGATTCTAAGTAATCTTCTAATGACGTAATGTAGTACTCAACTGTTGAAGAAGCCACTGAGACCCGAGATGCTGTTTATAATCTTCAATGGCCTCCAAGGGGTGGACGCCTTTTAGTTGCTGAGTATGTTGAACCCCAAGAAGTGAGAATGAAGCTTGAACCTCCTCCTCATGTTGCCTTTGCCAACAATGATTCAACAGTTCCTCCGGTAACAACTACCTCACTGCCAGAGCCTTTCCCCTATCAGCACAAGGAGCAACCTCCCGTTCCTGTCACACTTCCTCCTCCACCGCCTGTGTCAAAGCTCCTGCCAGCAGCTAGAGAACAACTTCCACCACCACCACCTTTGTCAAAGCTCCCGCCAGCAGCTAGAGAACAGCCTCCACCACCACCACCTTCGGCAAAGCTCCCGCCAGCAGCTAGAGAACGGCTTCCACTGCCACCACCATTGTCAAAGCTCCCACCAGCTGCCAGAGAACGGCTTCCACCACCATCACCCCTTCCAGAGAAAGTTGACCGACCTATTCTTACAATCGATGATATCTTTCGCAAAACCATAACAACTCCTCAAGTCTACTATTTACCGCTATCCGAAGAGCAAGTTGCAGCAAAACTGGCAGCACTGTGCAGAAGTATTAAGCAGTAGACAATTGTTGTTCAGAGTTTTTTCCCTGGCAGCTTGTTGATTTTCTTATTACTTGCCATTGGAAGTTTTTTTCTTCTTCTGTAGATATGCATCTTGCAGGAACGCCAGTGTCCCCGTGTCCCCCATGGGAAGAAATTGTTGATGCCAATGGTTATTTTCTGGTTCTTGGTATTGGTACATGGTTACATGGGTTGTGACTAAAAAGTTGTTCATTAAACTTTACAAGCTAAAAGCTACTTGACTTGAGTGATAGTTTTTTTCTTGACCGATACATTTTGAAGTTTAAAAATCAATGGTAGATGATGTATTTTTGCCATGAAACCAAATTGTTGAATAACGATGTTAGTCGTGTTCATAAGACCGGAAGCTATGTGAAGAAACGACCTGCTCAAGTAGATTCATAATAATAGCTTCCATTAGTGACACAAATACAAAGGCTCTGTTTGGTTAAGGCCAAAAAGTTAGCTTATAGCGGATAGCTTATAAGCTCGTTTGATAAAAAAAACTCTGTTTGGTAATGGTTTTTTACCACGAGCTTATAACTTATTTCACGAGCTTATAAGCTATTTTTCAGACGATATTCCAAGTAGCGTTTGAGCTTATAGCTTATCCATTTTTCTTCCAATATTACCCTACTACTTTATTTAAAATCTAATTTTACCCTTTGCAAGTATTATTTTAAATAAAACAATTTAATGTTACATTTACATTTTTTTTACGTTCTATGTTTGTACTGCTTTTTGTCTGGTCGCTAAAATGGGTTAAATGTTAAGTTTAAAATAATAATTTTTGCCCTGTTTATAACTTATATTATTTTGATGACCTTCCAAAAGGAAAAAACATCTTCTTTTGACCTTTCAAAAAGAAAAAAACATATTTTTTTGACGTTAAATTAAATTGGAATTAATTTTTTGACATTTTGTTAATAAAGTGTACAAACTTAAAATAAAATTTCAACAAAAGAAGCTTCTTAAATATTTTGTCAATTTTTTTTTTTTTGGATATTAATTGATATAGATTTTATTGTGAATTAAGAATGTCATTTTATGTCATTCTATATTGATAAGTTAGTTGAACCCTAATTTTACCAAACACAATTAGCTTATCAACTATCAGTCATCAGCTATAAGCTATCCGCTATCAGCTATAAGTTATCAGCTATGTAAGCTTATCAGTTATCCGCTAATTTTACTAAATATAGCCAAAATTAGAAGCAACAGCAGAAAAGTCTGTTACAGTAACTATGGTAATAATCGACATTCCGACATATGAAAGGAGTGAGCAATGAGTTCAAAGTCTCGTGAGCAAATATTTATTTCACCCGAGAGATTGTCGTAAACTTTGATGTTTATGTGCTTGTATATAATTGATGTGAACACGAGAAGACTATGTTGAAAAAGGACGGGCAAAGATTATGATGAAGGTATATCACATTTAATGTGTGACTTTCAACCCCGTGGTCACCACTGCTCACCAATGAGCATTTGGGATCAACATTATAATGTTGTATCATATCATTTCTGCTGGAGATTGTCATGGAAGTTTTTGTTTTATTTTTACAAAGCTAATCAAAACGATAAAAAGAAAACAAAAAGGAAAGACAAAAACAAAGAACTAATCTTTAGAGAAGAAAGTTTTTGCTGCATCATTTTTAAGACTTAGAATATCATATGGAGGAGAAGCATCGATGAGGAGATCAATATTCAATAAAATTTTCAGCTTGATCATAAAGTCTACACACTGATTCCCTTTTTGAAGAGTGTGGTAAATAGTGATATTGTTTTGCTCGGTCAATTTTTTTATGTCTTGAATCAAAACATGAAACTTTATGGATGAACCTTTTATAGATCTATAACGTGTAATGAGTTAGAATAACAAACAAGCTCATCAAGAAAATTACTCATCTCACTTATAAAATTGTTCGTTCCCTTAGGCAGTTAACTGCCGTTCGGCATTTTCCAGCGGCACGATGACACTTTTAAGATCGGTTCAATTACTTTTTAAGTCGGTTCAGCCAATGTTAAAAGTGTCAGCGGCAGTTAACTACCGCTGAAAAATGCCAAGCTTAACTGACGCTGATATAAGGGAGTGAGCAATTTCATAAGGGAGAAGAGTAATTTTCGCTCATCAATGTCCGATGTTTTTGCTAACAATAGACCTTGGTAAATATCGAGGGGCTCAACTTGAAGAATATAAGAATTATGAATATAGCCAAAAAAAACTCTGAAAGGTTAAAAAACTACATTATTTCTTAAGACACCACCGAAGCGAACCCTGAAATTGACATGGATGACATTGAATTAACATATCGCTGGGAAGATTATAAATACCCCAATTTACAATATATAAAATAGGCTAAAATGTATTTCTCGTCATTTATCTTTTACACAATATTCATTTTGGACTTTATCTTTTTTAAATGGATAAACGTTGGTCTTTTTTCACTGCATGTTAAATACGAAATGGAAAAGATATTCACTTAGGTGGCACAATTATTGTCCCAATTAACACCCAATGTGCATAATTATTATCCAATAAGACATTTGTGTTTGGATGAGGGAATGTAATGTTTTGAGGAAATTGAAATACTTTGATGTGAATTTTATTGTTTGGATAATAATTTGAAGAATTTTCAAAACGATGGAAATTTATGAAGTATTTTGTTTAAGTTAAATTTAGAGAATTTCAAATGACACCTAAAAGCTAAGAATTTCAAATTTCTTCATTGTTATAATTTTTCAAATTTTGCATGTTGGTCCTCAAATTTTCCAAAATTTTCAAATGGACCCCAATAAATTTCCAAAAAATTGCAAATTGGCCCCTCAAATTTTTCAAAAATTATAATTTGACCCCTCAATTTTTTTGAAATTTACAAATTGACCTCTAATTTCAATTTTTAAATTTGGCTAAAAAAATTAAAATTTATAAAAGTTGCCCAAAAATGATGACATTGAAATTTTTTATTACTCCACCCAAACAAAGATATTGAGAAATGAAAGAAATTTAATTAAATCATTTAAATTGCCTAAAATTTTAAATTCTTTAAAAAATTTCAATTACCTCATCCAAACACACTCTAATTTTGGGGATTTTGTTGAAGTGAGCTGACAATTTAAAGACAACTATCAATTCAAAATCCCATTGTTGGATGCCAATGGGAACATTTAATATGCCAAATCGGACGATCGTTGCTAATTCAACATTTTTTTCATTTAATAGTTAAAATAAGTAATGCTTACTCACCCAAAAAAAGATAAAGTACTAAAGTGAATCTTAAATAATTAAAAAATCAAAATATATTAGATAAAAGACTAAGTGAATATTTAGTTTCACTTTAGGGGAAATTAAAATTGATTTTAGATGTGTAGAATTGATTTTGATATATTTGATAGTTTTTAAATAAAATTGATTTTGACTCTAGAGTTTATTCTAATTTGAAGTTAAAAATTAGAGCTTTTAATTCTAGAATTAATTTTTATATTCAAATTTATTGTTCAACTCATTTCTAACAAGAATGAATTTATCAAAAAAAATTTTTTTTTCAAATATATAATTGTTGTTTTTCAAAGAAAAAATTACTACTATTAATTGTTTTAACATATGCAATGCTACACACGTTAAACAAAAATATTGCTACTTTAGAGTTTGAAGCATTTGAAAAGTATTTATAATAGAAAGTATTTGGTCTCAAAGTTGCCAAAAGTATGATCGTCCGTCCTCTTCTTACTTCTTAGTTAGCTGGTGATTGAGATGGACTCCAAGATTGTTGTCATTCTGCTGCTAAGATTTCCCTTCAACCCAACAATGTATATTGCTTTGTTGTGAAAAGTTAATTTTATTCCTTAAACTGAGTTCGAATCCCGAACACCCCACTTATCCATCTTAATCTAATCTTAAAAAAGGCGAATTCTAGCCATTAAACTATTTGACAAAAAAAAATCTTTATAAATATATTTTAGTAATTTTAAAATATATATTATTTTGATTAAGTGAAGTCCAGCAATTTTTTTTTGAGGAAATAAAGAAAAATGAAACTACAACTATTTCATTATTATAAGTACTCCTTCCGTCTCAAAATAATTGTCATTTTAGAATATAATGTAACATTTATTTATTTTTTTCATTATTATATCTTCTTTTTTTTTTTGACAAATCCACTATTATATTTTATTTACTGCATTTCATCAAACTTAACTATTTCACTAACTATAACTAATAAAGATATTTTACTAAATGATATTAATTTTATCATTAAAATCAACACGATTAATTATTTTCTTGAAAATAGTAATAACTTAAAATACTTGTGACGGAGGAAAACATCGAAATTAAAAATGAAAATAACAACCTCCTTCCCCAAAAGGTTATAATTAAAGTTCACCTGACCAATCTGCATTCATTCTTTTTGTATAAAAGGAAGAAAAAGTTAGTAACATCGGACACAATTCAATAGCACACCAACAAACAATGACAATTCTCTCTGAGCTCTTATATCAGCTTTATGTCAAAACACTAGTCCTATTTACATATATGCTAATCGAACTTATCCTTATCATTTGTTACCTAAAGTCAACTAAAAATCCAATTACCACAACCCAATACCTCAATTTCATTGAAGAGAAGAACCCCACAACAAGGTTCAAGAAGCCTGCAGCAGAGCACAGAGATTGTAGGGTATGTTTATCTGAGTTTGAGGAAGAGGACATTATTAGAAGCTTGAACTGTGAACACACATTTCATAAGGATTGTTTGGACAGGTGGTTCTTGCAAGAACAATATTGTGCTACTTGTCCACTTTGCAGGAACAAAGTTTTGTCGGACGATGTTGCTTCAAAATCAGGTAGAATTTGATG
>Ga0228711_1001385_pt1 | contig 35421 bp, 20 predicted proteins | sample MedpolnodulmetaG_2_FD_177996 | JGI IMG/M metagenome (GOLD analysis project Ga0228711, IMG submission 177996) | Root nodule microbial communities from Medicago polymorpha collected in Santa Monica, California, United States - brown nodules | ecosystem: Host-associated > Plants > Roots > Nodule... | reverse complement strand
ATTTATTCAATATTTATTTATTCAATACATAATCATAAACATAAAATAAATACAAATATAAATACAAATAAAAAACAAAATTAATAAATATAACTCTCGGTTTATTAATATCATTCAAACATTACAATAAGCAATACATATTTTTTTTTGAATTCACTAATCTACTTAATATCCTTTTACCCTCTTGGGGTAAAAAGTAATTTTTACCCTCTTCGGTATATACCAATAGCTCTTGGGGTAAATAGTGATCCGTCCTGTTGGGGAAAAAGACATCAAGATCCCTTGAGGTAAATTTAAATTTGGTTCCTTTTATACCCGCATGATGATTCTTTTTACCCACGGTAAAAAGATTTTGGGAGTAAAAGGAAGCAAACCTAATTTTACCTCAAGGGATGATGCCCTTTTCCCCAACCCGACGGACCACTACTTCTCCCAAAAGCCACTGATATATACCTAAAGGGGTATAAAGAGCCTAGAGACTATATAAACAAAAAAGAAGAAGAGAAAAGGGGATAGCGTGGGAGGAGATAATGTGAAGAAAAAAGGAAGTTTGTGAGGGTATTTATAGGTGGTTTAAGGTAGCATAGCACTTAATGAGTTCAAAAAACGTGAAAAAACTTAAAAAAAAACGTGTAAAAACCATTAAAATGCATTGACCACCGTCCAAAAAAGTGTGTTTTTGAACTGTAACCACCGGCCAACTAGCGCGAGTTAACTCACGCTGAGCTATAACGTGCGTGAGTTAAGTCACGCTGCGTGACTTAACTCACGTAAAAAATACACTAGCGTGATTTAAGTCACGTAAGAGCATTTTGGACATTTACTTTGAAAATGAGAAAAACTGTTTGGGTAAAGAGCAGAATACTTTTCATTTTGCTCGATATGTGCCATTGAAATTGCTCTTTAGGCATTTCTGGTTTGCACATCTTGAACTTACCATTTAACCCTTAACAGCAGTTAAGTACCGTTCGCTCGCTGGTTAACATTAGTTAATTGCCCAGACACACGTGAAGAAAAACCATTATAGGCACCTTTAAATAGCTAACTTGAGCTAACTGAAACTACCTAAACCTATTGGCACCTTTAAATAGCTAATAAATTGAGCACCAATGATGAAATTGAATTTCTCTATGTAGTCTATTGTTTTTAGTCTTGAATCTTGATTGATAAATTTCCTAAAGAAATCTATCTATTTCTATAAAAGACACGGTCCTCTAAGAAAATTGATAAATATTCAAATAACCAAGTGAAAATGTTTGAGTTGGGAATACCATGTTAACAAAAACACTGCAAGCATAAATTAAGTCATCTAAAATTTGACCTGTGAACCTATTTAAGTTTAAGTTACAGTATACTGTGGTAAAAAGTGTTCATTGGAGGCCTTTCACATATGGTTATATTGTGTTTTCATGCGCAGTACTGATTTATGCAAGTGCATACATAAGTGAATGTGAACTTTGTATGTCCTTTTAAATATCTTATGCTTGGGATAAAGTTGATCTTATATCAATCATCGCCTTTAAAAAAAAAAGTTGAAAGATCTATTAAATTTTGACTTTTTTTCCAGCTATGACTTTTGAATTATGTTATTAGAGCAAACAATCTCAAACTAACAAGTTGAATCAAGTAGTTTGTGAAATTTAAACAAATAGAACTCAAGCTAAAATTGTTTATATCAAAGTCAAATTGCAAGTTAAACCAATCTTATTAAGTCAAGTCGAACTTAAACAAGTTCGACTCGATTTATTTTCAACCCTAATTAAAGTAAACTTTTTTTACGAGAGTTTGTACTAAAAGTTAGTACACAATTTTCAACCAAATACAAAAACTACTTTTTATCACATATGGTATTTTTTTTCTTTTTGAAAAAATAAAAGAGATTAAACATTGTACAATCTTTTTTTATCAATCATAATCATCAAATTGATTAAATAAAATATTTAGAAAATATAAATAATTTATCATATTCATCATGGCCCAGATCCATTAATAATTTTGGGAATTTCTTTCACACCCTCCATGCTTCTCGCACACCCTCTTAAAACTTGAAAATCTTTGCGTTTACGACGATTGATTTTGCTATCAAAAAAGGCCTAACGGCGCAGCTTATTGTCTGTTTGATTTCTATTCATGTGTAAGCAGTCCTTAATATATATTTTTAATGGAGAAAAGGAAGAAAAAGTTAAATTATATAATCAGAAATGAGTTTTTCCGCTATTTCAAAGAGAAAAAAATAACCATAATTTTTTTAGCCATGGTTGAGCCGTTGCTAACTTTTCTTTTTCTTTAGAATTTTTATCCATTTGGTTTTATAATCGGAACAAAAAAAATGTTTTTAAACATTCAAATTTTAGTATCTGAACACCAATTTTACATGCTTCGAACCTCTTTTGTGGCAAAAATGAATTTTCACATTTTTCTATGATTTTTTGACACAAGATGGTTTAAGAGTATTTAAAGGGGCGTTCGGATTTTAAAATCCGAAGTATTTGTTTTGTTCATATTTTAGAATCTAAATTGGTAAAAATTCTGAAGAAAATTAAAGAATTGAATTGCTGTTTTAAAAAAAGATTAACCTAGATCTTAGTTATTTGAGACAAATTTTTTTTGAACAAGTTATTTGAGACAAATTGAATTAGCAGATACTTTCATTGTTCAGTCTTTTAAGAGGAAAAGTTATTGAACTGAGATAGTTACGAACATAGTTAGTTGGATTGTTAAGTGAAAACAAATAAATGGTGAAGACATAAAAATAATCCTAATGTAGCCTAACCTTAGCTGACCTTACGTATGAGAAAGCAATAAGAAGGATAATCTAAAAATGCACTTGTATTTTATAACTATTCATAGATTAGAGATCCAAATGACATTCTATCTCAAATGATTCATACAATAAATTGTAAATCATCCTAAGGGTGATCACTCCCTGCTAAGTATGAAGTAGGAGAAATATATGGACAAATAAAGGCACAAATACATCACAAAGATGAACCATTTTTCATTTCTTCCTTTCTTATCTTACACAAAAACATTGTTAATTTCCTTTTTCTCATTCAAAACGTATGATGCATCATAACTCCTGTGAGCCTTAGCTATGATACTGTCCTTTGTGTGGCAGAGAATAATGTGAATCTTAATCCACTGGTCCATTGATCTATTTTCTTCCCCTCTAAAATGAGCTGAACTAATCAAAGTAATTGATTTCTCTTACTAAATATCAGGTATAATTAATGATTGCTATTACATAAAGGTTACTTAACAATCCAACAAAACTATTAGCAATCCAAAACCTAGTAATAGAAGCCAAAATTTTCTATATTTATCAGGTTTAAGCTACTAACAAACAATTCATAATAACAATATAGGATTCCAGTTACCTAGTATTAGAAGCTATCTTACAAGGCTGTGAATGAAGTCCCAACTGAGATTTGTGATTTTTTTTTTAATAAGCCAAAAGTAGGGAGGGCATCAAGGACATCCCAACTAGATTGGCACCTCGCTCACACCCCCATCCTATACCAGCTACTCAATAAATATTATTAAAAAAAGGAGAAATATATACAAAGAGGGGGCACCAAACCAAAACCCTCTAAAAGTCAGAACAAAGCAATAAATATAGAATGCAACAACCAACTAAGGGAAATGAAAGTTCGGCAATCCATGACGATCCCTTGCAAAGCCTGGCATCAAAACATGAGGAATAGCAGACAACCACACAGTGCCTGAAACTGAGTGACCATAAGTTGCTAATTTATCCAGACCACAATTATATTCCCAGAAAATATGAGAACAGGTAGCTTGAATGCCGAGATGAACAGTTACGTAAACAAAAAGGGACAATGTGGGGATTCTTGAATGCTTGAACAGCTGTCGAAGAATCACTCTCAATCCGAACTTGCCTCCAATTGTTGGCAGCAGCATACTCCATGGCTAATATCATGCCATTCAATTCTGCTTCAAACACTGAAGTTATGCCTAAGTTACTCGCAAAGCAGGCCAAAAAGTGCCTCTGTGGTCCCTGAAAATTCCTCCATAAGCAGCATGGCACCAAGCACCGACCCATCTGTGTTCACCTTAATAAACGGAGGGGTAGGAGGCTTCCGAAAAACTGGAATAATATCCTTAAAGCGCCGGAAGGAAGGTGCAATCATAAAGTTTTCCATTAACCAATTACCAGAAGTTGTGACATTACCTTTGGAAATGTTACTGCCTAAAGCAACGGACGATGCAATCCTAGATTTTGCCGCATACAATTGAGGCAAGCCTCGGCCAAATCTAATCATATTTCTAGCTAACCAGATAGTGTGAAAAGTATGAACCAAAGCAGCAAGAAATACATCACGAACCTGGAACTGCAATTCGCCGGAAGACAATTAAACACCGCCACATAAGAAGAAGTGTCAGGCGAGCAGTGGAGCTGAATAGCTAGCCATTTCCAAATATGCCTAGCATACAGGCAGGTCAAGAAAAGATGGGAAGAAGACTCCTTGGAATTAAAGCTCAACACGAAAAACGGACACCACTGTACAACCTCTCGAGCACAAGTTCTCGTCAGTAGGAAGCTTGTTATGAAGGAGGCGCCAAACAGTAAAGGAGGAAGATGTAGGGATGCAAGCATGCCAAATAAATGCTGCCCGTCCAAAGGAGGCAGATGAGAGTGAAGAAACACGAAAGCTTTGCTTGGCCGAAAAATTGTCGTCTACAAAATGCACCCAAACAAGCTTGTCTGGAAGAGGAGTTACCGGAAGAGTAATGTTCTTAATGGTTGCTGCCACAATAGGGTTCTCCATAATACAAGCGGGCAAGTCCCATTGACCCTGATACTCCCTCCGGTCACATTTATAAACAAAAAACAACTTTTTAGGTTCATAGAATAATTAATGCATCTAGTCACATTTATAGACCAAATACATTAGTTATTCAATAAACCTAAAAAGTTGTGTTTTGCTTATAAATGTGAAGGGAATGAGTAAATGGCCGAGTCAAGGGTACCACAATAACGTGCCAAAGGATGCTTGTGAAATAATAAAAACCTCCACCAGCTGCGCACCCAACCAATTATCCAACCAAAGATTAATTCGAGCACCATTACCAATTAACCAAATAGAATTAGAAATTATGACCTCCATATGCAATTTGATCCCAAGCCAAATAGATGAAGTAAATTACCGTTGAATTGGACGTCTATAAGAGAAATAACGGCGCTGAAAAAGTAACGAGCATTGAGAATCCCCGAAAAATAATTTCCAACTCAGATGTAGCAAGAGAGAGTCATTCATGAGACGCGTAGGCTTCAAATCTAGACCCCCAAAGTCCCATTGAAGACAAACAGTTCCCTAGGCCACCGTGCAAATTTTCCTAGAGGAAATATCACCGCTCCAAACAAAGTTCTTAATCCATCAGTCTAACATCTGCAACAGTTTAACCGACCAACGATAAATGTGAAAAGAGTAAACTAGCATACCATGGATTATAGATTTTACCAATTGTACTCTGCCCATGATAGTTAACAAAATGCCCTTCTAAGATGCAAGCTTCGTCTTGATACGATCTGCAATATGTTGAAAATGAATGCATTTTGGCTTCCCTATGGAGACAGGACAGCCTAAATACTGAAAAGAAATCGTACCCACAGAAAAACCACATAAATTCCCTAACATCAACTTCCTAGGAGAAGACATAGAACCAGTAAACATCTTGCTCTTCTCAAAATTAATTAATTGACCTGAAGCATCCGAGTAATGATGAAAAATGTTTAACAGACAACAAATATTTTTCTTGTGATTCCCATTTCAAGAGTTATTAAGCCAATCAGAAGAAGACTTTGGATATGATCATCCAATGGGTGGTCTCACAATTACTTTGCAGTGAATATGTTTTCTTACAACTCACTTCATACTTCAGTTTTAAATAAATCTCACTGAAGAAGGAGACTGACATAGATACAAGATTGTTAGTTGAAACGCAATCCAACTTAGATAATCATTGACTAAGATTTCAAAGAATTACTGTTTAGTCTTATTTTTACTGAACAAGTTTTTCTTTTTGTGGTGGTCGGGATTTAAATCTCTGAACTTACATATATTATGCATTGTCCATACGAACTGAACAAGTTTATTTTATAGAATTGTTGCTTAGCCATACAAGTTAGTTTTTTTTAATGTCATGTGTTTAACTTTATTTTATCTTAAATCTTAGTTATTGGAATGAGTTTTGAAGTATTTTCCGTATCGCAATTCTATAACAAATGGGACCAAATAATGCCTTCCTGCTGGAAGAGTCTTGAAGTATTTTCCGTATCGCTCAATAATAAACACTTCCGCAATTCAACGGAGGAGTAATTATATAATCCCTGATAAAAAAATTCAATCCAATTAAAATCAATAAAAAACAGTTTCATAATTCCTGATTAGTGAGAATGAAATTGACCTATTATCTAGACTCATCTGATAAAATCGAACGGAGGAGAGTCAATATGCGAATGAAGAGGAGTGGTTGGTAGTTGTGGTGGACGCCACCGCCAAGGATTGGGTGATAGAACGAAGTGCGATTCTCGCCGAATTGGATTTCAAAATGACCGCCATTTTCGTGTTTCAACTTCTTTGCAATTGTAACCAACCCCATTTTGTTTTGTTCACCTACACGTGTTCATCCATTTTTTTGGTTTTTGGGGATAATAGTTATCGTAACCAGAAGAATACTAGATAATCATTTTATTTTTTTTTAAAGGTAGAATACTTTAATCTTAAAATGTTTCTTTAACTTTATTACTATTTTTTTTTTGTTACAAATTCTTTAATTTTATTATATTAGTCACTCCAATATATTTATTTGTAATCATATAAATATTTACTTATAAATGTCATCGTGAACTTAACTCAGTTGATAGGGACAATACATAATATATGCAAGGTCCGGGGTTCAAACCCCGACCACTGCAAAATAAATTTGGTGTATGAAACCTTTTTAAATGAGACTTGTTTATTATTCGGTGTTACGATCTTACGATGCTGTAGCACAAATTTGATTAACGCGATACACCATAAAATATGATGTATTTAAGTGAGAAATGGTACATTGCAAGGTACAACACATAAGTGAATTATAGAACACCGCAAGGTGTAGTGCGAATAGAACCCTTGTGCTAAAGCAAGCACATTCATTTTTACTTTAATCTTAGCTTTTATGAACCCCCGACGAAAATATCTCTCTTTAAGCCTCCGTTTCATCATCTAGCACTACGAGTGAAGAAATATGTTTTTTTTAGGGAGAGTGAAGAAATATGCTGATGCGAACTAAGTAGAGGCATTGACATTTATGTGCCGCTCGTGACCAATCCATCGATTTCGACTACAGCGATACTACTCTAAAAGAGGTAATCATCGATTATTGATTTATGATCTTTCGTAATGATCATGCTAAATGGAAATTATTAATACTTTGTTGCGATGACTTTATTTCGTATGATCACGATTTTACTTAAGCACCAGAAACAATGTCATACTCAAAGCACCATAAACAATGTCATAAAATAGATAATATTAAAACTTATCAATCAAAAAGAATTAAGAAAAATACATGCAAGTCATATGTTTTAAGCAAAGTTTGCACCCATTTTCTTTGTACTATAATAGTTTAATCACTTATTAACATACAAATGCATAACCGACTCAATGCAATGCGATTGTGTGTAAAATGCACGCTCTTATAACTATATGATCCGGATATAACCTGCCACACAGGCACCACACAGAAATAACCCGCCACACAGGCACCACACAGATGCATATGCTAATGCATGATCATGAAAATGAATCATAAATTCCACCACGTAGGCACAACAATGCAACATGATGTTATCCCGCCACTAAGGCACCACAAAGAATTATATTATTAACCCGCCACTAAGACAAATGCATAGTCAAATAAAATACCCGTCACTTAGGTAAACACAGTCAGTGATTAACACATCATTGTCCACATGAACCAAAAGTCAATCCTTCCAGAAAACTCATATATCTATGTTTCTCATTTCTTTTGTTTATCAACAAAATCTAACACTTCTTTCCCAATACCACAAAAACATATATTCATAGAAAAATAAAATAAATGTCATTCTACATAACATTATCATACACACATCATATAAAATATAATTAAACTAATAACTTTTATAAAAGGTTGAGTTTTACCATATAAATTCATATTTTAGTTGTTTTGTTCTTTTCAAGAGACAAGAATCTCTACCTCTAATTCATAACATCATCCTAGTACTTAGTATGGAAATATAGGGAAAAAGCACTTACCTTGTAAGCTTTATTCCTAAATGAGGCTTCTAGTTCCACAAAAGAGCTTGCAAGAGAGAACAGACTCAACACTTGGTTCTACATGAATTTGAATTGATACGAAAGGATTATTTGTATCACTTCCAATCAAATGATAGCCTTTAAGAGAAATTGGTCTATTGTTAGAAATGGGTCAGAGAATAGAGAGAAATCACAACAAAACAATTCTTACCTCAAGACTCCACTAAAAGATGTGATTGGATTGACGATTAGGTGGTGATGAGGATCTTTTGTTTGTTCTTGACATAGTAGGAATTATGTGAGTAAGTATTTATTTGTATGTGTGGGAGGTCGACTGGATGTTTGTGTGAGAACCAAAAACGGAGATTGAGAGAGAAAGAAAGGAACAAATAACAAAAGAGATGTGGCTCACAAAAATGTACCAAGAGAACAATATTCTCTCTTCTCTTGATTACGGCACGATTAATAGACAGTTTTATAGGAATTTAATAGTGCAGGTTGAGGAAAAGAGGAACATATGGACAAAGAGTGTGAGCATCTGCTTGACTTGCTAGTGTTTTTCTGAGAATAAGTGAGGTGTTCCTCCTTTTAAGAAGTATGCATACGTATAGCAAAACGTGGAGAGAAATTGATTTAGTCTTATGACTAGGTCATGGTACATGCCCACACTTAGCTTCTAAAATTAAGGAAGTCACTATACCGGCAGTTGCTGAAAATACACCCACGTTTACACAAATTCTGGTTTATATAGATTATTCCTATATTTAAGGATTACAATGCCAAAATATGTGTACATGTACTGAACTTCATTTGACTCCAACGTGGGAATACTCTGGCTAAGGGTCTTAAGACATCAAACTTCAAATAAGTTATTCTCTCAATAATAAATCATATAAGGAATGGCCATTTTATAAAAGTTACATTGATCAATTAAAATAAGTAAATAAAATAAATAAAACTTGGGGTTTTTATTAATTAATAAAAAAATATGAAGTGTTACAATTTTCTTAAATTCTTTACGCATCATATAAGTTGTTGAATAAATGATAAATCCATAAATACTATGAAGGACATATATAATATATAAAAATATCAGGATGTTACATTATTACCCCCTTCAAATAGTTTCGTCCTCGAAACTATAAAGTAGAAAGAAGAAAAAAAAGGGAGAAAAAAAAATAGGATAGATTTAACAAAACATATCTGTCGTAAAACCATTCGACATTTCTTTTTAAATAAAATTAAATTTCTAGCTCAAAATACTTTCAAATTGTTTTCAAAAGAGGAAAAATTATTATAAAATAGTCATTCATGTAGATAACCACAAGTAAGAAAAATTTAAGAATGAAATAAAACATCCAACTTCGATAAAAGAAAATGTCTCCGCTGCGCGCTCTGATGTCAACTAGTTGGTCACCAATCATAATGGTTGTACATACTATCCTACCCCAACAATCATACTATATATTCTCTACAACTTGCACCATTTGCCACTTTTGGTGTATTCTCCTCCACAAAAATAACATGACTTGTCACCACTAAGGTCGAGATTTTTACGAATTAATACCTAAAACATAGACTTTTCGACAATGGTTTGTTTAAATAGTATTGATTTTGTCTTTTGATTGTATAGGATGATGGTGAAAATTGTAAAAATTTTGTGTGGGTTGATGAAGCTGAAGAACTAGGTTATTTTAAAAACAATGGTGTTGGTCATGGAAGAAATGCAATGTTGATGGAGAAGCCAAAGGATAGGGGAAGGGAAGAGGTTTGGAGGAGAAGGTTGATGGATAAAGTTGATTGTGTAGGAAGTGAGTTTAGGTTGATTAAGATATTGATAGGAGTATTTTGTTTAATTGAGTTGTTTAAAATGCTATTGTATTGTGCCAAGTCCATGTAATGTTGTAATGAAAATAGGTTGTCAATGAATGAATCAAACCCTTCTGTCAAAAAATTTCAATCAAATTGGTCCTTGAATTATATGCATATCCATCATATCGATCCTCAAATTAGTGAAAATACCATCAAATAGGTCCTTGAATTTTCACAACAGATATCACTGTGATCCTTGGTGCATACATTTGCTGAACAAAGTAAAAAGTAAAAGACAGACACTTTGATTATAAAAAGACTGACATTTGCATACCATCATAAGTCATATATTTGATGTTCATAAGTCATTACATAGCCAAAAAAAACATTACATAGTCATCAAGTCATCAAATCATTTGATGTTCTTAAGTGATTACATACCCAAAAAAGCATAAACTAAACAAGTCCAAAAAGCATTAATTAAACTAGTCCAAAAGCATAATTTAAACAAGCATCAATGCTTTGGAAATCCTGGAGTTGGGATAAACTCCATGTATTGGGGTTGAGTAGAAGCGGATGACCCGTAATTTGGATTTGGAACTCTAATGACTCCAAGAGCAGTTGGATTTTGTGGAGCAGGACCCCTCAGTGGTGTTTGTTTATGCATGTCATTTGAAATCACTGGTCCTCTCATGCCATATCTCCTTGTACTCATTCACTGCAAATAAAATCAATCATATCAGCCCTTAAAATATAACAAAATCCTTCAAACTAGTCCTCAAATTATGCCAGTAAGTCTCAAATTGATCCATATTTTGGATAAAGTCATACCTGTCTAGAAAGTGCATCATTTACAGGTCTATTATTAGTAGCAATATTCTTAGTAGCAACATTTGCACCTCAGTAGCAACATTCTCTTGTTGAAATAAGCTTTAGTCCAAGCTTCCTTTGGCCATTTATTGAGATACTCCATGCCTTCTGATTAATCCTCTTCACCCTCTCCATAATACGATTGAATTGAGTAGGTGTTGTTGCCCTAGCACAGTTTAGATACCTTGAAGTAACCTCTGCAACGTTTCGCCATCTTCTCAATGTCCCACAAGTATAACTGATCAACATCCATTTTCTCCCAAACACAAAATTCACCACGGACGTATTGCAGCCTTTGATACAAAATTAGCAAGTGTACTAACTCATATCAAAGTAATAAAATTTATAAGATTCGTATCCACAAGGACTGTTTCAACTTCTACTCAAGAATGTCATTATTATTAAGGATGTTTGTAAAATGGGGGGTGCACTGAGGCAATTGGTTTGATTTGCAAGTTAAAATAAAATGGTTAAGGAAAAAATGGTTTAAGAAATAATATGGAAAGATGACTAGGTCATTCGATTCATTTGCTCATCGCTCATTAGCAACCTGTTTCTTAAGTCTACGAATGCTATAAAGTTAACGACAAATTAACAAAATAGCTTAGGTCAATCCCTTGATCCTAAGCCTTCTTTTCTAATTATAATTCCCTAATCCCTTAGGTGAACCTATAATCATCAAAGGTTTTAAGTCTGTTAATTCAATTATCACAACCTAACAACGTTCCATCCCTAGATTGTCCGTTAGATTGAACAGTATAGATATTTCCGAGTTACACGCTAGTGTCAATAGTCATATAAACTCTTGAATCAATTATATTGGGTCAGAATCATAAAAGCATTAAGAACGATTTATACTGAATAAACTAGAATGACATTCATAAAAATTAAGACTTACAGGTTACATAAACATGAGGTAGAACATAATCATCTCTTGACCTAATCACAAAGGATCTAGCTACTCATGGCTAAAGCACAAATAACTAATATGAAAGAAGAATTCATTACATGAAAGTGGTAACCAGATATGAGTTTTGATGGTCTCCCACCTTTTCTCCAGATCTCCAGCTCCAAAAGTCAGTTTCTTTCTCCGAAATTCTCAACCCTTCCTTCAGAAAACAACTTCCCTTTTATAGGAAAATTACCAGAAACGCTAAAACCGTACTCCGATGCTGTAAATCGGAGCATGATGGCTTCACTTAATTCAGATCACAACTAGCGCGTCTGCTAAATCGGAGCCCGATTTTGTCCCATCGGAGCACGGTTTTTTACGAGACAAAATGTCTCAAAGTTGCAGGAAAATCGTAGCCCGATGCTTAAAATCGGAGCACGATTTATTCTTTGCTTGCCAAAATTGAATGTGTCATTTGTAACTTCTAACTCATGCAAAATCACCTGAACTCAGCTTAAAAGTACATAAAAACTATAACAAAAGTGCTATATGACCTAGTGTCATCAGCCTCCGATACTCATCTCGCACTAAACAACCACTGTGATGCCAGATTACCGTAATAGAGTCTTCCATCCCGCGAATTTTGCCAACATCAGTCAAAATCAAAAGCAAAAGCAAAACAACATCAAAAATGCAAATCACACTTCAATAACAACCTCAAAAAACCTTTTTATAAATTGTTTAAATCAGGACGTGATTTCGTTCAATACTAATATAATGTTCTTCATTTTTAGTAACCAAGCATAAAGACATGAAATTATTAAATTTCTAACAAAAAACCCTAAAATTACTAATCTAAAAAACGCAATCAAACACACAACACTCACAAACAAACATCAATGAAACATGATATAAAGTTAAAAGTTGAAAAAATAATGCCTAAAATTAAAAGCGATAATCACAAAAAACGGACACAAAAAAGGGAGAAACGAACAAGAGTGAATGGAAAACGAAGTTGAAGGGCGTTACCTTGACAAACCACGAAATCTGACGTCAAAACCGTATCTTTTCCAAGGTTGACCGCCGGTGATGATGATGATTTTGGAGAAGTGAAGAGGGTGACGGTTTAGGCGGGTAGGTGAAAGGTTAGGGACTTGTTTGATGCTTTTGAGTGAAAATGTGAGGATGAAAGACAATGGTAATAGAGGGGTATAATTGTAAACACAGGAAAAATTACACTGAAAATTTAAATCTCGAATTTTTACCATTTTCATCAATTTAGTCCTTGTACACGTGGCTGCCTTGTTGACACGTGTACAAGACAACACAGCATGCAAGACGATACGTCATCACCACTAACGGAGCTTTTGGATGGAGGGGCCATTTTGATGGACGTCTGCAAAATTCAGGGACTAAATAGATATTTCGCAAAATTCAAGGACGAATTTGACCGATTTTTTAAAATTCAAGGACGAATTTGAGGTATGAGTCTTTTTTTGGTATACGAGTTTCACTCAACCCATCCCTTCGTTTGGAGGCTTTCATAAAAAATATTGGCTTATTAGATCGTTTGGTCCCTTATTTAATTTCATGTTTTTACTTTGGTCCCATATTTAATAAAAATGACGTTTTAGTCCCTCACCTTTTCTTCTGTTTACCAAATAAATCTCTCTCTTATAATGATCCAACAACAACTACCATTTAATTAAAAAAAAAGCTACCATTAGATTATATTTCCCTTTCTTCATCTTCCTCTTTCCTCTTCTTCGTATATTCAACATCATCTTCATCACTCACTCATAAATAACCCATGTTTTTTTTTCCAAAATAATATCAAAATTGATAAATTCTCTTTAGTTTTATTTAATTTGTTTCATCTTCTTCTTCTTCCAAAATTGAAACAGCAACAACAACAAAAATTAGATTCCCTAAAAAAACAAAAAAATTATAGTATCTTTTTTTCCTTCTCTTCAGCTTCCTTCTATCTTCTGTTCCCAAAATAAATTCGTCAACCCAAAACCAACAACAACTGTAATTAAACCCAGAAATAATTGTTTCTGAAATTTTCGTTTCTGAAATTTTTTCGAATCGATCTGGAACATTCGAATCGTTCGTTTCTAGAATCCGTAGTAATCCAATCTCAAATTCAAATCGTTCATTTCTGAAATTTTTCAGGGTATTTTTTGAAGGTTGGTGAAGATGAAGAGAGTTATTTTCTGGGTAACTTTGATAAACATGCTCATATCTAACAACAAAGTCTATTAAATGGGAGCGATAGCGAAGAGAGATTTGTGATTCACGGGTTTGGGATTGAAGAAAAAAATTGGGGATGAAGATGGGTCAATTTCCATTATTTTCCTTTCTCTTTCACATTTCGTTGTTGTTGTTCATTCTGTAATTTATGGGGTTGTGAATTTATGCAGCTGCTCGTATTGTGCAAAGGCACTAACTGATTGTGGTTTTGTGAAGATGTATAATTAATTAAAAAGGGTTATAACTTTGTTTGGTTTATAATTGCATTAGCTCATGATCTTATGTTTATGTCAGTGGCGTAACCAAGACCCTGGCTAACGGGTGCGATTTTATAAAAAAAAAGGAAAAAAATAATTATCTGATAGTCTAGTGGCAAAAATGAGTTATTTTAGACATGGATAAGTGTAAAATCTTATGACTTAAACTCACGTCCCAACAAATCAAATGTTCTTATAACAACTAATTGAGTTGTCTTTATTGGACGGTGTAAACTATTTAACTTCTATTATTGATAATCATTTATATAATTCAATTTTAATATATCTATATTTGTGTTTTTTTTATATATTTGTGTATGTGTTAAATGGTCTAAATTGTCGATAAAATTTATGAGTTTTTTTCCTTTTTGAAACAAAAATTTATATGAGCTAAAACTTGATCTATTATCTAACATATAATAAAATTTAGATCAATCATAGCATACTCCATAACATAGCGGTTGGGAATTTCAATTTAAAGTTTAGGTCACAAACTCCACTCAAGTTGTAGGCTGCAGCGGTAAAGTTAATAAGGTGCAAGGTAGGTGCAAAGATAGATTTTGAGAAGGTGTGGAATAGAAAAGGCTATAAAACTAAGCCTAATTGAAAAATCTGAGGGTGTGCACTTGACCACCCTGAGTTCAATGTGGCTCCGTCACTGGTTGAAGCTTTTGTTGTTGATGTTTGTTGTTGTTTTTAGGGACTGTGTGATAATTCTGACGATTGTTCCGAGGAAGATTGTGAGCCATGTCATTAATCTGTCATTAGAAAAAAATGGAGGGATGAGATTGATTCAAGGGAGATGAAGTAAGAAAGAAAAACTAATAATTGTTGGTACACCGTAAGTTAAAATAGACACGCATAGTCTAATGATCATCTTTTTAAAAAAATAGATCAAACGGTTTAAAGTTAAAAAATTTAATAAGGTCTATGTGGACCACTCTTAAGGTTGGTCCACCATTGACATTCGACATTAAAATTAAGAGCCATAGATTTATTTGCCAAATGGAGGAAAATGTGATGGACTAAAACGCCATTTTTATTAAATGTCGGACCAAAATGAAAACATGAAATTAAATAAGGGACCAAATGATCTAATAAGCCAAAAATATTAAATTCTACTATTTTTCAAAATTAAAATTAATATTACCTTAATAAAGATTAAACCGATTACTTTTTCTACCAAAAAATACTGATTTACTTTAATATTATTTGTAAAAATATAAAAAAAAATTGATTATATTATTTAATAAATAATTTGTATTCTAAGACATCTTAAAAATAAAATTAAACAACAAAAAATAGTAATGATTGTACTAAAATACTATTTTGGGCTTAAAATGGGCAAGAATTACAATAGTAGTATCTTCTATCCACTATTGTCATAGTGAGAGCATGTTGTCACTAAAACAAATAAGAGTGTTATTTTTTCCATCCTGCTGCCTTCTCACTCGTCCTGCAAAAATGCCAAAAAAATTTCTGGTGCGGATTTTATTTTTCGAACCAGACTGTTAGTGATTTCCGGATTTTAAAATCCGGACAACGTCGATATGAAATTTTAGTGTCTTTTTTGATGTCAAGGGTCTATGTTGACCGTTATATAATCCCCGCATAAGGTGCAATGCAATTGCAGGGGTCATATGAACGGTCTACAATGACCATGACACCACAAACACTCCTACAAAACTTAAAATTTTTGAAGAAAATGAAAGAAAAGAGATGAAGTGAAGAATGAAGGAATTTGTTGAACATGCAAGCCTATTTATAGCCTAAACCAAGTCCTAGGTCATTTGGAAGTCAAGGAAAATGTGTTTGTTATTCAAAACCGTCCAAAAAACGCATTAAAACTCCACTAACCGGCCAAACCTGTGGTGAAACGCATCGTCCAAATGAAACTGAGGGAATCTGGATTATATATTCCGAAAACGACAACAACATTCCGGATTATATAGGGCAAACTCATAGAAACCTCTTGATATTCAAATATAGGGCACCGTCCAAATGAGTAGAAAATCAAACGATATGGAAATTCTTATATTAATAAAACAATATGGAAATTCCTGCGTTGCATTTTCACAATTGGAATCGGAACCGATTGTTGAAGAAAGAAGGAGAATAAGAGAAGGAAAATTGCAGTGAAAAAAAAAACCAACGTGACTTAAGTCACGCTGTAGTATTTGTAAATTAACATTAGCGTGAGTTAACTCACGTAAAAAATACACTGGCGTGAGTTAAGTCACGTAGGGGCATTTTGATCATTTCACTTGAGAATGAACAAAACCGTTTGGGTAAAGAGCAATTCTCTTACATTAGTAGTAAAATTTGTATTAAAAACAAATCCAAAAGTATTTATCTGTTTTTTACGAGATTTATTTATGTAAAAAATAGATCATAGTGATATACAATACATGTTTATTTTTTAAGAGAGAAGAGTAATATTTTGTAAAATATGCCAAACACATCTGTGATATGGCCCGAACAAATGTTTACATCTGGATGTAATTCTCATCTCTAAAGTCAATTTTGTGTGAGTTTGTTAGATCTAACCACAAATTTTTAAATGATATCATAGTCTATCAAAGTTTCGTTGGGTCGTCAGGTAACAAATTTCTGTTATCAAACCATTCGGGCCACACTCTATATATATAATTCTGAGCATATAGGGGTGTGTTAAGAGTCTCAGTGGCGGAGTTAGACAAAAAAAGCTCGGGTGAGTCACTAAAATAAATTGTAATATGTAAACACAAATTAAAGTTGTAATAAGCATTAAGCATGAAGTTGAAATGACGGAGTTTGACTAAAAAGCTATGGTGGATACTTAAGAAATTACATGTTTTACAACTACTTTATGAAACTTTTATTGTACAATACAACTGTTAACTGAGAGAATTTTCAGCTGACAGGACAATATGCGGGAGACTTGAAACCCATTCAAATTCGAAGGTCTATAAGCCTCCGCTAACCCGTTAAGTATAAGCATCACAAAAATCAAGTATGCCACTTTTGAAACCGCCGAAAATTAAAACCGTTGAAAAATTGTTTAAAGTGTCGTAAAATAGATCTATAATTGAATTATTTAAATTTTTCGGGTGGGCCACTACACTTTGAAGGAATTTGGATATGCCGAAACCTAAACCGACACAAAATTGTATAAAATCTCGCAAAATAGACTTATAATCGTTAATTTTTAAATTTTTTCGGGTGGGCATGAAGGGCTTCGCCTCTGAAGAGTCTCACAATCAAAATGGTATGACATGAACAAATATTTATAAATAGGAATACTCACCACCTTTCAAGCTGATATCTTTTCTTTTAAAGGTCGGATTTTATGGAATTATATTAAACTTAAAAAAAATTATAAATAAGAAACATTCCTTGTTGATAGATTAATGACCTCTAAAACCCTTTTCTTGTGTTGTTGATGCTTGACATACGCCAATATCCACCACTTTCAAATCATACTATTCCCCTTCCCCTTCCCTAGTTATATATTGTTCCCTCCATTCTAGATTATGTCATTCTAACAATTTCATATATATTAAAAGAGTCAGGATCCGTTGACACTAGATGTAAGTTAACAGACTTACACCAAATCTTAACCGTTAAATCTAACCGATCTAATGGCTTACAATGTTATGAGTCAAACTTATAATGCACCGCTTTTCCTATTTCACATATGATTAAACAAACTATTCTATACTTTCTCCTCACCGATTGAAAGTTATAAACAACATCTTGTCTAGATTATGTCGATTAACCCAAAGAACTACAAATCATCATGGGTAATTGTTAGTGATTTTTGACCAGTAAATTGTTAGTCTGTTTACAAATTGGCTTTGAGAGGTGATGAATTTTTATGATTCTATTACGTTAATAAAATCAATAATCATAACCAGAAATTAGAATAAGACGAATCAAGAATTTTTTTTGGAGGAAATAAAAGAATTAAGGGGTTTCAAATTAAAACTCATGATTCTTCGTTGAATTGGAAAATTAAAAGACATGAAAAGATATTAAGTTAAATATAATTATGTACTAATTTTTTCAATTCATCTCCACCGCTAGTTGAATTGTGAATTTTTAATTTCCATGAGCATATTAGATGAACAAAACAGGTGAATAAAATGAAGCAAGAGATGAAGGAAAACCACACAAAGCACAAAATTAGACGAGAGATTAGAAACAGGTGAATGATCGGTGGTGACCGAGAAAGTATAGAATGGTTTGCTTAATCGTACGTGAAAGAGGAGAAAGGGTGAATTATAAGTTTGACTCACTATATTGTAAGCCATTGGATCGGTAGATTTAACGGTTAAGATTTGGTGTAAGTCAGTTAACTTACACCTGGTGTCAACGGATCCCGACTCATATTAAAAAAACAATTAATGTTGTATAGAAAAAAGTAATTATGAATTATTTTACAAAAATATTCTTTATTAATGATATAAAAAACATAAATTAAAAGAACTGGAGAAAGATAAAATAATAAACAGTCAATAGCATAATGAAAAAATAGGCATCAATGATTTATTGATATTATAAATTATATATAATTTAGAGAATTTTTTTATTAGAATGATATATAATTTGGAATGGGAGAGTATAAAAGAGTAAGAATAAGAGCAATTAAGCCTGTAGTTTTACACCTAATTGGATTTATCTGCTAACAAGCAAAACGTGTCAACATTGACCTGACCTGATCATGGATTCATGGTGGAATTAGGAACCACAGCAAGATCTGCTGCTAGCTAGTGCTATAACAACCAGTCGATGGTGCCTTCAATCGATTAATTAATTAAAAGAAATGATAGTCGATAATAGCTTAATATCATATTGGTGATATCAAGAGTAGTAATCACAATATGACTAGCACCACTAACCATTAATTGTCAGTAATCTAATATGTATTTTTGATAGAGAGATACGTCTCTATATATTTGAAGTATCATCACACTTTATAACGTATCATTTTCGTTATATCTTCATGATCATATTTTGTTGGATATACCATGTCGGCGTGTATTGAACCATCTATTGTTGATAGTTGGCCCCATGCACTACCATGGTTAAAGTGTGGCAGTTTGTTTGTTTCCTCATAACACAAGCCACGCGTTCATAACTATACTAAAGTCCAAAAGAAGCATAATTGAATGCAAATTGCAATCTCAAATTATCTTTGACATGAAATTTTACTGTACTAGCTATATCACTTGAAACGTGTTGTACGTTGGTTGCATAATGCACTCTGATAAAACTTATCCTATAAAAATCCACATTCACTTTTAGCAAACACCATTCATCACACTCACTTGTACTCATAGTATTCAGCTAACAATGTTGCCAAGAAGTAGAACACTTCCTAGCAGATTTCAACATGGAGTTGTAAGTGCAATTTAACTAACCAATATTCTAGTATCATATGCTATTTTTTATATTTTTTTTCATATGTTTACTATCATATTCAATTTTCTATAACAGATAGAAGAGAGGTATGATTTCAGACACTACTTAGAAGTGGAAGCACAGCCCAAAATCCAAACTGAGACTGAATCAGTCTCCATTGAGCCCAACTATTCCAAGTGCTTTGACGACGATGGTCGTCTCAAGAGAACAGGTTTAATTTATTGTTAAGTTGAAAATTTAGACTATGTATCCGAGGTATCAAGTTCGATTCCTGTTGATAAAAAATAATAAAGAATCAACTGTTGTATTGTAGGAACATTTTGGACTGCAACTGCTCATATCATCACTGCTGTGATAGGCTCTGGAGTGCTGTCATTGGCGTGGGCAATAGCTCAACTTGGTTGGGCTGTTGGGCCTGTTGTCATGATTCTCTTCGCCCTCGTCAATCTTTACACTTCTAGTCTATTAACACAGTGTTATAGAACAGATGACTCTGTTAATGGACAGAGAAATTACACATACACTGATGCGGTAAAGTCTATCTTAGGTAATAAGATAAAAAAACATGTAATGTAGTCATGTTTGGTGTTATTATATATGATGAAATTTGATCATGTAATTGTTTTTGGGTTTCAGGAGGAAAAAAGTTCAAAATGTGTGGATTGATTCAGTATGTGAATCTGTTTGGAATTGCAATTGGCTATACTATTGCTGCCTCAGTTAGTATGATGTGAGATATTAAAACATAAGTTTCATTAATTGTTCATTCTTGTTCAATAAATGAACTAACTTGTTGATATTTGAACTTATTTGACCTCAAGAAAATTTTGATTGATACAATAAAAATTGAGTAAGAGTTACACTACTTATCGAAAATTTGATCTATGGTTAATATGTATGAAAATTAATCATTTAAGGGAGAAAGTCCTTATAAATGTCTTGCAAATCATCGAGGGATTAGTCTCCGCAAATGCCTATAATTCAAACTTTCATTTTCTTAGGGCAATAAAAAGGTCAAATTGTTATCATGAGAGTCATGGAAAAGATCCATGCCATATGTCAAGCAATGGATACATGATAACATTTGCTATAGCAGAAGTGATACTTTCCCAAATCCCAGACTTTGATCAAGTATGGTGGCTATCCATAGTTGCAGCTATCATGTCCTTCACTTATTCTGCAGTTGGATTGGGTCTAGGCATCGCCAAAGTAGCAGGTTCAAGCATATTTATGTATAAAGAAATAGTAAATTATCATTAAGTTTTTTATGCAACGTCTCACTCTTATTTTTCATCATACAGAAAATGGAACTTTTCAAGGAAGCTTGATTGGAATTAGCATTGGCACAGTGACGCAAGCCGGAACAGTCACTGGCACACAGAAAATATGGAGAAGTTTACAAGCTCTAGGGGCAATGGCTTTTTCATATTCCTTTTCCATTATCCTCATTGAAATTCAGGTAATTAAGATAATGCACATCAAGATAATGTACACAATTCTTTATAGAATGCACCATGTTACATAGGAAAGCATGTTTGTTTTGTTGCAGGACACCTTAAAGTCTCCTCCTTCTGAACACAAGACCATGAAAAAGGCCACTTTGGTGAGCATCATGGTTACTACAGTGTTCTATTTACTATGTGGTGGCATGGGTTATGCAGCCTTTGGAGATCACGTACCTGGAAATCTTTTGACTGGTTTTGGATTCTATAACCCTTATTGGCTTCTTGACATTGCCAACTTTGCAATTGTTGTGCACTTAGTTGGGGCATACCAGGTATTATGGACTCCTTTTTTGCATAAACAACCTAATTAAATGATTTTTTTTATAAGCAAGTACTTATGATGTATAAGTTACTTTTATGACAAAAGATAAAGTAAAGTCGAACTTTTTTAATGTAAATTGAAAGTTGTTTTTCTAAGTTACCCAGAAGAGATTATTCAGTTCATTGATATGTCATTAGCTGTTTTCATAACCTCTCTCAAAGAGCCTCAAAATATTTATACTAGTAAATAAACTCAAATAAACCAATCCATACATACTTTGTATCTTATTACTCTTAAGAGCTTGCTATCTTATTAGGAATGTTCAAACTTCAAAGAATTGGTTATGTCCTCTGATAAACATACACAAAAAATTGGTTATATAGCTTCTAATTTCTAAATAAAAATATAAAAAATGATATAGTAGAATCTAACTTAACTGTATATTATATTGTGTTAGGTATTTTCACAGCCCTTTTTTGCATTTGTTGAGAAGTGGAGTGCACGTAAGTGGCCAAAGAATAATTTTGTGACAGCAGAACATGAAATACCTATTCCTTGCATTGGTGTGTACCAACTCAACTTCTTCCGCTTAGTATGGAGGACACTTTTTGTGCTATTGACGACAATCATAGCCATGCTATTACCATTTTTCAATGATGTGGTAGGAATTCTTGGAGCTTTTGGGTTTTGGCCTCTAACAGTTTATTACCCAATTGACATGTACATTTCACAAAAGAAGATTGGAAGATGGACTAAAAAGTGGCTTGCACTTCAGATGCTTAGTGGATGTTGCCTTATCATTTCAATATTAGCTGCTGTTGGATCCATTGCTGGAGTGGTTTTGGATCTCAAGACTTACAAGCCATTCAAAACTAGTTATTAAGTGAAAAGAAGACTTTGAGAGTTGGATTGTATCATTAAAAAAAAATGATAAGTTTGTTTGGGTAAAAACGAATATTCAGTGCATTTAGCTGGAAGAGTTTTAGAATGATAAGTCTAGTTTAACATATCTCATATTTGGATGTATACATATCTATGTGCAAGTACCACTTTCAAGTTACAAGGACTAATTTCTATGTCTAAGAGATGACTGTCGATTGTACTTCTACACTTTTGCAATTTTATATCTTCGGTCATACTTCTATTTGGATGTACACACCAGTCACCTACATTTGAATTTGTTAGATGAGATCAGTTTCTTATGAAGCACAGACACTCTTCGGATTAGGCGTGTTTTGGTGTCGGATATGTGTCGTGTCCAATACTGACACGTGTAATTACACTGAATTATGTGATTTTTTCAAATTATTAGCTGTGTCGGTGTATCATTATCTATGTCGTGTTCACTATCAAAAAAAATCTATGTCGTGTTCAATGTCAGTATCCGTGCTTCGTGCTTCATACTTTCTCCTGATCAAGGTTTTGCAACTCGAGAGTTTACCTCAACTCGTTTTGCCTAGGTAAACTCGATTCGTAAACTCAACTTGAGAACTCATACGAGTTCACCTAAAATTAAAATTATATCAAATTTATTATATGCATGACATATATAGGCTACTATCATATTGTAAATAGGTCAATAGTGCAAAATATGACTTAATTACAAAGACAAATTATATCAAACTACCACGTTATGCTAAACTTAACATCAAAAAACAAAAATTAACGTAAAAAAATCATAAGTTTCATAAGTCTCTAAATTTAAGCCATCCAAAAAAACCATCTAAAAAAGCAAGTTTCACAAGTTCCTAAAGTTAATAAAACTATCTAAAGAATAAACTAGTTAATTTCTTCAAAAGGTCAACAAACACCACCACTGCAACCCTAATCGACGTCAAAATCTGAATTTCCACCATCGAAATCGCTACCCTAACTGGTATGTGCTCCCCTGTTCATGTTTGAGAACACAGAGAAGAAGAAAAAAAAAAACGTTTCATTTCAGAAACAACGTGTTATTGTAAAAGTAATTATTCACAACGTTTTAGTCTTTGAACTTGTAGATAAGAAATTGGATTTTGATAAAAATGAGCCAACAAAAAGGTCAATTTTTATTTTTATTTTTTTTAGATGGAAACTCGTAAAACTCGGTAAACTTGGTCGAGTCTGCACGAATTTATCGAGTGTTAATTCGATCAAACTCGCCAAACCGTTCGATTTTACCAGAAACCGAGTTTACCTCAGAGTTAACACGATTTTGATACCTAAATACATGAATTCGAAGAGTTAAACACTCGATTTGCAGAACATTGCTCCTGATATCTTATAATTTTTATTATACAAGTTAAGTTTCATAAAGTAGACAAGGAGGAAAACAAATAAATGAATTAACAATTGTAAATTCTCACATCTCTATTAAGTTTCCATGCGACATGGACTTTAAAAAAACCGTAGACCATTGGGAAAAAAACACTACTGTAGCTTAGATATTTTACATCGGTTCCAAAACTGTTACAAACCCATCTAAAAACGTGTTGTAGAATCTATATTTTGGACTAGTGCAAATCAAACAAACGCAAACCCTTTTTCCAGAACATCTGTAATTAACTATAAATACACATGATTTTGAAAAACAAAATGAATTGATAAACTAATACAACTAGTGTTTGTAAGTGGTTTAAGTAGATGCTCGTTCTCTTGTTGCCATGACTAGTTATTTATTCAGTTGAGCAGAACTTGCTCGGACAGCAGCTTTAGCTAGTGTTGTTGGTTTGATCACACTCTTGGGGTTAAGTGCTTTCCTAAGTTTGAACACAGCCCAAGCTGTACCAATTGCATGACCTGCAGCATCAAAGCTTTCATTTGTAATCTCAGCTGCTTTCTCTCCATATCTTGAAAAGAAAAAAAGAAAAAAACAAGTCAGTCATACATTCATGTTATATCATGACTTATTGAACAAATGAATAAATTACAAAGAATTAGGTTAACACTTACTTATGTGAAACAAGTCCAGTGGTCACAACTGATGAAGTGGACATAACATTCCTTCCAGCTACTTCAACAGCATCACATACCTTATCTGCACATCATATACAAAAAGCCAAAGAATCAGCTAAAATGAATAAACTAATACATACACATAACAGCCAAGAACAATAAATAAGCACTTATTAAGTCAAAATTGACAATTAACTTACTGAATCCATCAAGAGAAGCAAGTAAAACTTCTCCAGGAAGAAAGCTAAAAAACGTTTTCCCAGGTTTAGAGTTCACCACTGAACTAGTAAAGAATCCAGACACCTTAACAGCTCCAGAGAGAACACCAAGAGCCACTTTCTCTGACATCTTTGTCAACTTCTTAACACTGAAAAAAAAAAATCCCACATACATAACATCATCAAAATCGCATAAAACACGAAATAGAACATTCAGTGATAGAAGTTTTTCAAATTTCTTACCTTTTCATACTATACCGGGCAAGTGGACTAATCTGCGATTGAGAAGAACCAGGTTGCAACCTCTTCTTCATGAAATCATCTCCCCATTTCAATCTCTCAACAGTAACATCACCACACCACAAAATTCCCCTGATCATTTGTCCTGACCCTGCAGCAATCCATCTTGCAAACCTTCCACTATAATCCTCCACATTCGGTGCCAACGTTGTCCAATAAGCAGCAGCAGAATTTTCCTCCACAACTTCCTTTTTCTCCAAAACCTCCCACCCTTTCACACCCTTCACCTTCTCAACAGAAAGAAAACTATAATTTTCAAGAACCTCATCAAGTTTCTTCAAAACTTTCTTTGACCCTTTTGCCGCCACTGTCATTCCATAGTTCAAAACTTCATCATCACTCTGCGGAAGCTTAAGTGTGAAGAAATAATGCGACTCATCAAGTTTCACTGTTGAAACATCTTTGGCTAATGGCCATTGGATTTGATCACCTATACGTGCAAGAACTGCTACCACTTTTTCTTCTTCTTTAAGGCTTACTATGGTTAAGTCTCCAGAAGCTAGGTGGACGCTTGAGTCTTTCTCTATGAGATGGAGAATCACGTTTGGGACAGTGACAAGAACATGTTGTGATGCTTGTGTTTGTGTAGTGTTTGGATATTCTGAGGAGAGATTGTTGGTGGTGATTGAAGGATACATGGAGGAAGATGAGGAAGAATGAGAGAAGGGTGAGTTTGCGTCAGGGTTTGTGGATTCAACTTGAGGGTAGAATGATGTTTTTTGAGACATAGTTGTAATGAAATGAGTACAATGATGTTTTTTGAGACTTTAGGGTGATTTTTGAGGAGTAGTGAATTGAATGAGTTTATGAGAATATGAGTGTAGTAAAAGTAAAGATAATTGAAGATGAAGAATTGAGAAGATTTATTTGCATTTATAAAGGTGGGAGAAAACCGACATGTCTAAGAAAAGGAAACACGTGTTGGTGGAGAGTACGTGTAATAAGCGTGGATGTTGAGAGATCTGATTCTGCCAACTCATTGGATGCACATAGAGTACTTTACTTACTTGCAGTTATTTCTTTCTGATTAAGAAATTGATGATTGATTTGATGATGATGATGGATCATTCTCATACCTGCCTGGACCCCTACGACCTAAATAAACAAAATTTTATGAATCTTTCTTTTCCCACCTCTGGATTTACCCCTAAACCCTAAATGGGCCTTCTACTTTGACCATCGTATCATCTCCACAAAAATCGACACCGGTTTTGGGATGGTATGAATTGTCAACAATGACTATATATTATAACCTAGACTCTCTTTATTTTTTCAAGTATTTAATTAAAACTTTTACTCACCCTATAGTATCATTAATACAAATGTTTTTCTTTTTTTTACAAATTTTACTAAAAGACTTCTCAACAACCTTAATGTCTTCTAAAAAAATAATAAAAATGACAATAAAAAAACCTATGATTATCATATAATAAAAAGAAAATGGTGCAAAAGAAATAAAAAAAATGATTGATTGATTGATAAAGGTTTATACAATGCTATTTTTTATTGATGAAGATACAGTGAGCACAAAATTATTAATGATTCAGCTATTCACATTTTCACTAAGGTGCGTTGCAGCGTTGGCATGTCACCTGAATATCACATCAACATTAATGTTCTCGGGTGAGTAATCTCACACGTCAAATAAAGAAGCAACCTACGAGGTACATTTCACAGCCACATTCATCATGCACATGTACCAAGCGCTTGGAGAGTGGGGCGATGAAAAATATGTCACCCACTATCTCAACAAACCCTCGCTCAAACAACATTCAAAACAGTAAAACCAAAAAGAGACCCTTAAATCCTCAAGTGAGCAACATTTTGAATATTGTCGTAAATCGACTAGTCTTTAAATTAGACTTTAGTTTACCTAAAACAACTTGAGAAGTTCAATAATTCAAAAAAAAAAAATTAAAGACAAAAACAATATAGATTAAATTAAACCCAGACACAAGAAGTGCAGGAAAAAAAATACATAGTTAAAGTTACACTAGATTGCGAACCCGTGCGCCGCACGAGTCTTATAAGTTGAACGATTAAATATATAATTGCATGATAATAAACAAACTTATAACAGACTTGCACCATGATGCCTAAATTCACGTCTAGTACATAACATATCAAAGTAATTACCTCTACCTTAATTCGAAAGACAACAACATTTATGAAACAATTATTTAACTTATTCATTAAATAAAATGGAATTGCAGATAAGACATCCCTTGTGAACAACGAATTCCCATATTTATGACGTGTAATGCATAACATAACATAGGAGTTTTTTGCTATACTTTAATTTTACATATAACAGCAATATTGATTCAACCATGTGACACATTCCTCTTAACAAAAATGAATATGGAAAGTCTATATGAATGTGTGCTGGTAGCATAATACATATGGGAATAATTAACTCCACTTTGTACCCTTGTAAATTAAAATCATGAAAAGAGTTACCTCAAATCTGTCTCAATACCAAAGGATGTAATATCACAAATAAACTGACGACATTAGTTCAAATATAACAAATTTATACAATTGGATTAAAGCAAGTCTTGGTATAGTTATCAACCAATAACTAATGTCAGTTGTAATTACGTAAGAGTTTTCTTCATAAACTATACAATTTCTTCTATGATACGGAGAGAATGTTGTAACTTGAAATAATATGAAATTTTGAGGCATTATTTATGTAGAGGAGACTAACATTCAGTGTTTTTTCTTTCTCATTTTCCCATGTCCCTTGAAGCCACAATCTAAGCTTGGTATACTTCAGGTTCTGTTCATTCCCAAATGCCACACTTTTTCAGGTAACAAATATCAAAAGAATCACCTAGAGTACCGGCCTTACCACCAACCTTAATCCTCTCTTTAAAACTTCTCAAGAGAAACAATTTCCATGATGGTGAAGGTTGCACCCTTCTTTCCATAGCCCCAACTACACCACCTTGACTAATTTTGACTTCTGTTTTGCGAAAGTTGAAATAAAACAAAGCAAACACAATAAATGTGAAGGTATCATGTAATTGGTGAATGATATGGCTTCTTTATATATTCCTATGTTTCAATCCTATTGGTAGTGGATACTGAAACAACCCAATATTATCTCATTATATTCTCCGATTTTACATTTTTAATTCTCTGCATATAATGCTTGCTCAATTTTTTGCTAGATGACATTGTTTAAATTTTGGCTTCATTTTAACTTATGTAGCTCAATATAGAGGTTGAGCTTTGAGTTATTATATCCATTCTTTTGCATCACATGTGTAGTACACTCAACATCCCATTTTGCTCTTTAATTATATAAACTTTTCATCAGCTTATGCAAAAAGAAAGTACATTCAATGCATCAAATAGAAATATTAATATGCATATATGAGTAATAAATTTCAATGCTTTGTAAATTAACTTTTCAACAGTAGCCTTTATATCCACAAAATGAAAAATATGAAAAAGGATAAGAAAACATGTTACCTTCAAAGTTTGAAAGTCCTTTGTCGATTTTTTTTTGCAAACACAAAACTCTCTTTAGAAAGTGAAGAACGAAGGTTCTTTAACGAAATTTCTTCATACTTGGAAAAGACCCTCAAAGAATTATCAAATCAAATGAAACTATTAACCTAACAAATCTAAAAGTAAAATAAAAAATATAAACAAAAGAAGAAAATTACTTTATACATAGAAACATATAGATAGTGCTTAGAAATCTAAATTTTAATCTTTATCAAATCAAAGAGATTGGATGAGGAATTGACTAAAACATGGTTACATAAAGAATGGAAGAGAAGGGCATTGTTCAATCTCTAACAACAACAAAAAAAAGTGAAGGAAACATGGTTGTACACTCAATTATTATTAAACAAAAATTATTGGCCCTTCATTTTCTATTAATATAACCAAAACAATAGTGTTATGCCTTCATACTACCTAACATGGAAAAAAAAATAAAAATCATTGTAATGACAGTCTCAAATAAAAATAAAAAATCAGTAATAAATAGTATTGAAATCCCTAACTTTAAAAATAATCAATTACTACCAAATTTCTAGTTCTGGGTAATATCTGAATAAGATTTAATTATCAAATAAATGAAGTTAATTTCAAAAATCACGCTTCACTGCCTCTTCTACCCCTCAAGGGATTTAAAAATCTCAGATACATTGCTGTTGGAAAAGGGACGAAACAACGAAAATGAAAGATCAACAATAGAAAAAAAAACACGAGAATAAGGAGAAGTAACATTAAAAGGATGACATGAAGAAAGATGAGCCAAAATGAGACATAATGAGAAAAATAAGAAAAAAGATGGTAAGGAGAATACCTTGTTTGCAACTCAACGATGGGTTAATGAGAGAAAGTGGGATCTATTGAAACTTCAATAGAAATAAAAACTGTGTTATTCATCAAAGGACCTATCTGCAAGAGGGATAAAATCAGGGTAAGATAAGGATGAGTATAGTTACGGTATGCCTGCACGTATATATATATTATGATAGAAAGAAGTTAGAGAGCCATGCTTTGGAAACATCTTGAGGCGTTGGAAACAACTTGTGGTGTGATGAGTGGGTTTCTGATTAACTGTGAGTAGAAGTCTGTTTAATATTGCATGAGATATCCCAAAGGTCACGTTTACTATCAAAAAGAAATTTAAATTGAAAATAAAATTGAAAAAATAATAGCAATCCTAAAAAAATGGGAAGCCAAACAACATCATGCCTCATTTATTGCATGTATTGGAGGTGTTGCAACAAACTTTCAAAGATAATTTGAAATTCAAATTCCACAATAGAATAAGCTTTAAGAGGGAAATTTCTAGGGTTGTATAGCAAGCACTAATTACATGGTATTAGAGGGAAAAATTAGGTTTAGGCATAGCAAAACCTAATAAGCTTTTAGAATAAGTGATATAGACTAATCAACAACCTAGTCATATGGCTTCAACAACATGAACACGACACCAAAACAAAGAAAATATGGCACCTATTACAAACATCATACTAAGCCAACAAATTAACACAACTTACGAAATGATAACATAACAACCCGAGAACACCTTACAATATGAGAAATGCATGCATATATTGACAATTTAGCCGACACTTAGCAAATGCACGTTATGTTTAACAACTTTATGAGCCAATATTATCAATGTCATTTAACAACTTTGTTCCAAAACTCTCAAAAGAATTAGAAATTACTTTTTTCGTCTCAAAATAATAGTCGTTTAAGGTTTGCGCATGATTTTTTAGGAAATGATTAATTGCGTTGGTTTCAATGGTAAAATTAGTATCATTTACTAAAATACCCTTACGATCAGTTGTAGTTAGTGAAGTAGTTAAATTTGATGAAATTTAATAAAGAAGGGTATAATAATGGAAAAAAAATTAATAAATGTTGCATTGAAATTCTAAAATGACAATTAATTTGAGGCAGAAAAAAAAATGATAAAGAGACAATTATTTTGAGACGGATGGAGTAGCAAATTATAATTGAAACCAGCCACCTTAGCTTTTACTAGTATCATTTTCCAAGATAAATTTTTTATTTCTTCTATCCAATCATCCGCTGATTCAATCATATTATTGAAAATTTTCTCATTGCGAGCTTTCCACAAAATCCAGACAAACACAAACCAAATAACACTTATACGAGCCTCTCACACTCTGCCACTACATGCTAGACCTGCAAACTGAGATAAATTCTTCAATGCAATATTATGCAAAACAGAAGAATGATTCATCCATAATAGAAACTTTTGCCACAACTCTACACTTGCAGGGCATTCAAACAACAAATGAATAGCCATTTTAACCAATCCACAAGCATTTTCGCACCCTCAGTATGACTCATTTAATACGCCTTTTTTACTAATTATTTTTTGGATGGTATCCTATTTTGTAATAACCTTCAAGCCAATACCACAATCTTCAACAGAACTATCCCATTCCAAGCGATCACGAGTTTCCACTGATCCTCAGTCACCCCTCCCTCAATTATTGCATCATAAGCTTCCTTTATCGAATATGCGCCTTTTGACCAAACACATACATCCATCCCATTAAATCTCAAATTTAATCTATGAATTGTACACATCATCTCCTCTTCGCACCTCGATTTCTCTTGCGGTAAATCTCTTCATATATTTGTTCACCCTCTTCACCATGAGCAATGTTCGTAACACAAACATATGTTTTTCTTTGGATATTACAAATAAACTTGGGTATCTAATTCTAAGTGAAAATCCCTCAACCAAGGGTCTTGCCAAACACGTGTTTCTTCATCGTTCCCTATTTCTTTTCTTAGTTTTTTCAGAAAACCAGATCAATCGAAATCCCCACAACTTTTTAAGTCTTTCCATCAGATATTCCCACTCTTTCTTCTCATAATGAGTGTATCGTGTGCATGTAAGTGTGAAACTACTCAAATTTACCTAGACAAACATTAAACTAGTCGTTATTTACCTTAGTCATAAATTTCAATACTCAAATTTTTATTTTATAAATATTTTAAAAGTTATTATAAATTAATTCATCATGCTGCAGCCTATAGATTCCAATTTCCAACTAGCTAGAATTTTGTTGGCCTTATAATGCTAAAGGAACTGACAAATAAATCTTTACGTTAGAGTACGATTTACTCCTTGTACCACGTTTCCACCTATCTTTATCATTTTGTTGCTTAAAAACAAACAGCTATAAGCATGATGCGAGTATTTTTACAATTTTTCATATTGTTTAAGACAGCTATAATTCTATAAATCACATGGTTTTTTTTTAGGGATATAAATCACATGGTTAAGTTTGAGATAATATAATTCCATTGTGCCAAAAGTAATTTTATAGGAATGTACATTATTTAAAAACTTTATCTGCACTATCATTTGAGAACTTTTTCATACGTACGTTACTTATACATTAAATTTGCTTCTTTGTTTTTGACAAAAGTTTATGTTTTGTTTTTAAGATTGGGTAATGTCGGTTCGAAGAAGGCAAGAACCACGAACTTAACTGAGATTGCAAGTGGTAACTAGAGATGTAAAGGAAACACAACATTTTTCAAATCATAGGTCAAACTAAAATTAAACAACAGTGTAAAATGGAAATCACAAATCATAACTTATCCTATAAATTCCTTTATGTTCTATAACTAGACATCTAAAAGTCTAGAAATAGTACAAACTGAAGTAAAACCAAAGAAAAACTGTTTTAAAAAAGTACACCAAAGCATTACAGTGTTACACAACTCCAACCCAACCCTGTCCTTTTTTAACAAAGTCTCATTCCACACAGTTTTAATAAGTTAAAAAAAGAAAAAACTAAAGATATTTCGTAGTCTAGTAGTGTTACTCCACGTGGAAATTCAAAGAGGCACCACTCACACGTGACGTGTGGCATCGATCAAAACAACATGATCGAACCTCTAGTCTTGTCTTGTCCTCCTCTACAACGGTTCTATTTGAGTAACGACAATGGGGCTCCGAACCACATGTTTACCATCCGTCCACGTAAGCGACCCGAAAACCGCTCCAGAAGGATCCACCTTCATGTTTCGGGTATCCGCCGTTACCGTCACAACATAACTCCTTTTCTTCACACCCTCCGTGAAAACAAGCTTTGACGGCCTCACCGTCACCGTTACCCCCTTAATCGTCGACTCCACATTCACACGGTAAACTGAATTCACCGGACCCACATTAGTCACGGTCCTTATAAACGTCTTTGAAGCCACCTTTGTGGAACCCACCGGAAACATAGCCACAAATGACGGGTAATTTAGATTCTCCGGTGAAGACTTCCTCACCGGACATTTCTCCGGTGTGCGTGTAATTACCTGAATAACCTTAGGTTCATAACCAATAGCACATAGAAAATTAACATAATCACTGTTGGTGATATCATAGACCAAGCCAGGATCCATTGCTCTACCCAAATTAAGATGACCCGACCCAAAATCATAAGGTGTGGAATTGTTTCCGGTAGCCTCATCCAACATTGGAAGATTTCTATTATCAAGAACAGAAGCGGTGGTCATCATGGCGGATCTCACGGCGGCGGGACTCCAATCAGGATGTGCAGATTTCAACAACGCCGCAGCACCGCTAACATGCGGTGCAGCCATTGAAGTACCAGACAAGATATTAAACTCAGTTCTTCGTGTATCGGAATCAAGACCAGTGGGACCCACCGCATCAGACCAAGCTGCAAGTATATTAACCCCCGGAGCAATTAAATCCGGTTTAAGTAACTGCGGGTTCAAACCGTTGGGTCCTCTGGCTGAAAAAGAAGCTAGAACAGGAGCCGGTTTGATTCCGAGGATAGTTCCTTTGAAGTCAATTGTGGCCGTTGGATTCGCGGTTGAGCTGATATAAGCTTTGATTATATCTCCTTCGTTGGAACCAACGGCACAAGCTGGAAGAAGATGAGCGTCTCCGACGAGTCCTTCACCGTTTGAGATTCCATTTGCGAGAATCATTCCAACACCACCAGCTTTCTTCACTACTAACCCTTTCGCAACCCTAGGGCTACTTCCTCTATCACACACTACAATTTTTCCTCTAATTTGTTTTGGATCTAAAGAATTTTCCATGCAAAGTGAATCACCAAGAACACCGGATTTTCCAGGGTAAACTAATTGATACATTTTACCTTTTAAAGCTACACCGGAGTAAAGTGAAACACCGGAGAATTTTCTTCCGTCGCCGATGATGATTTGGGCTGGAAAATCACGATCTATAGTGCCTGCTCCGACGGTTGTTAACCATGGAGCAAGGTTAGTTACTGACATTCCACTTGGTCCATCGTTTCCGGCGGAGGATGAAACGAAAACTCCTCTCGAAACAGCACCGTAAGATCCGATTGCAATTGGGTCGAGATAGTAAGGTGAAGCTATGCCATCTCCACCGCCGATTGAAATGGAAATTACATCAACACCGTCGTTGACAGCTGCGTCAAAAGCGGCTAGGATGTCGGAGTCGAAACAACCGGAGTTTTTCCAGCAAACTTTGTAAACTGCTAATCTAGCTTTCGGGGCAACACCTTTGGCGATACCGGAAGCGTAACCGGACATGTTAGCTTGAAAAGCATAACGGCCAGCAGCAGTGGAGGCTGTGTGGGTCCCATGACCATCGGCGTCACGAGGGGATCGGAACTCGACAGTTTCGTTGATTGGGTTCAAAGGCCCAGCAGAACCAGCACCAACTTCATGACCTTTGGAAAAGTATCTAGCACCGATGAGTTTTCTGTTACAATTTCTGGGTGAGAATTTTTCACCAGATTCACAAACTCCTTTCCAGCGACGTGGAATAGGACCCAAATTCATATCAGAGAAGCTTCGGCGTTCAGGCCAAATGCCGGTGTCAAAGACACCGACAATAACGTCGGAGCCATAATCTGACTCCGACCAAAGACCTCGCTGGTTGCGAAGTCCAAGAAACTGCGGCGAGCGAGTTGTGTGAAGCTGTCTACGACGATCCTCGAAAACAGCGAGGATCGAAGGGTGGTTGCTTATGGAAGCAACTTGTTGGCGAGTGAGTACTGCAGAGAAGCCGTGGAAAACAGTGTCGTATGTATGAAGGATATTGGTTTGTTCAGTGAATTCAGCTGTGTACCAGTGATAGTGAGTTGGGAAAATGGAAGGTTTGGAAAAGGAATTGACACGGAAAATGAAGGTTTTTGGAAGTTCTTCATCTGAAGAAAGAACTTGGTTTAGAGAAAGTGAAAAGAAGAAAAGGAAGAAAATAATGGAATTGAGAATTTGGCCCATTTTGGACGCAGTGATGAGTGAGGGAGGGAGTGAATGGGAAGTGAGTGTGAAGGGAGTGTTATAACGTCCACAAATGAGTGCAGAATAGAATATTTTCTTTTTCTTTTAAATAAAATTCGAAAAGGATAATAAGAGGAAAAAACTAAAATACTTGTGATAATACTAATTGATTGTGTTGAGTTATTTTTAAATTTTGGTATCTAGTACAATTGTCAAAGTATGTATCTTTGTTGTTGTCGCTTGAGTCTAATGAGTCAGCCTAAAATCCGCTAGATTGCAAGAGAATTATTTTGCGCCGCACTGTTTAAAAAAGGAAAATTTTAAATTATTGTGGTTGTTACTTGTTAGTGTTTGTTTATTTGTAGAAAATCTTAAAAATTTGTACCACAAAAGTCAGAAAACTAATTCCACTGAAATTCATAATGGCAATTTTCATAGGAGAAATCATACAATGCAAATAGTAAAGCCGAGAATAAATCTTTTCCAACTTAGCTAATACTATGGCCCCGTTTGGATTGGCTTATTTTGAGCTTATGTGGGCTTATCTACTCCCATAAGCTTTTTTAAAGGTGTTTGGGTAAATAAATAAAAGTAGTTTATCATAGTTTCATAAGCTGCTTATGCCATATTTTAATAAGCCT
>Ga0228711_1001383_pt1 | contig 35452 bp, 11 predicted proteins | sample MedpolnodulmetaG_2_FD_177996 | JGI IMG/M metagenome (GOLD analysis project Ga0228711, IMG submission 177996) | Root nodule microbial communities from Medicago polymorpha collected in Santa Monica, California, United States - brown nodules | ecosystem: Host-associated > Plants > Roots > Nodule... | reverse complement strand
TAGAAGGGCAATTTTGTAACTAGCTTAAAAAAGATCCTTAAAAAAAGAAACAAAAAAGACAATGACATGCTTAAGGTACAAAACATGTAATAAAGACAAACTTTTAAGGAAACAATATTTAGAATGATGAAAGTGGGTGTAAATCTGTAAAGGGTGCTAACTTGCATCTTAATAATACTTATAAAAATGAGTGTAGATAATCAAGTGGGTGTAGGTTGCTAACTTGCACCTTAGTGTTTTTAGGTGGGTGTAAGTTAGCAGCCCCCATATATATATAGGTTCTGCTAGAAAACACGTTTTATGAAGGTGTCTTTTAGCAAAATTATAACTAAAAAGTGGAAATAACACCTTGCGGTGTGGGTTGCTAAAAAAACTTGGCTTCTAGCAAAACTCTATATATATATACTCCCTACATCTCTATATATAACCACTCATTTGACTAAAAAATTGTCCCTAAATATAAACTCATTTTCAAATTACTAGATGCATTTATTATTTTTTTTTCCCCCTAAACATACCCCTATTTAATACTACTAACTTATCTTGAAATATGAGAAGTCAAATTTAATACACATACAAACAAAGGATAATATGGTAATATTAACACACAAAATAGACACATTAATTGTATTAACAACTTTTCTTAAGAAATGTGAAAAAAAACAAAAGAGGGTTATATATAGGGACGGAGGGAGTATATATATATATATTACATATGTCACTTATGATTTATTTAAAGTCATTTTTAATTTTCAAAATACTCGTGCGACTTTACGAGTCGAGTCTATTGATCACTTACGAGTTTGTGTAGACTTGCAAGTCTGATACCCTTGGCTACTATATTACTTGAAACAGTTTGACGTGCTTGTCAAATTTATCATCATTAGCCATGATTAATGTTACGTTTAGTCACACCTCAACCATGGTTAATGTTGTTTGGAAAAAAAAATGAATAAAAAATATGTTGGTTACCACAGTTTTAACCGCGGATTATAAGGAGAATAGGAATTTCCCCAACGTAGCTCAGACTGTATTACTGATGCAGAACATGAGGATCTATTAACTATTGGTATTGGAGAAGGATTTAAATTGCTACTATAAATATGAGTGACTGTAAACGGTTTTTGACAATTGTAATCAGAGCTCAAAATTAACTATCTTCTCCTCCCTTTGTCAACATCAAGATGTAGTCGCAAATTAAGCATGTTGTTGTTGTCAAATTTATGGGTCTTATTGGCTACATAAGACATATAACTCAATTAGAGTCAAGTTTATGGATGATCACAATCGCCACATCTTGAGAAATGTGAAAGGCACAAACAGAGAAGCAAGAAGACTCGGATAAGAGTAATTCTCTCAATTATGGCTTTGAAATAGTTATATCATGACATCCAAATCTTTTGTATTGTCTTAAATTTTGAACCAGCTTTGATGTTGATGAGTTTTGAGAGTAACAACGTGCTTTAACTATGTATATGTATTGTGTTTTTCTCGCTTCATTGGTTGTACTCATATGTAGTTCTTGGTTATTTCTATATAATTATGCAAAAACAAAAGGAATGGTAGTAACAAAGTGGAGGGGATCAAGACATTCTGGTGAAATCTTCTATCTTATCATTGTTTGACAGGTAATTTCTTCTGCATTCGACCCTTGGTTTTCAAATGGCATAAAGTGAACCATTGAAAAATCTAACATTCTATGATGTAAAGTTCATGTTTCCATCACTAAGACCTAATTCATTAAGTGTTCAATTTGTCTGTTTTTTTGCTACTTACAGGAAAAGGTTGTTGAGTGCGGTGACTCCACTAAGTCTGTCCTAAAGGATGCAAATGAGGAAACCACACCTAAAACTAAAAAGATCATTGGTAAGAGGGTTGCTGATAGTGTTGGGTCTGCTACAAAGGATGTTGAAGATGTTGGGGAGTAATCAACCAAAAAACCTGAGAAGCTTAAGTGTGTCAAACAAGAGAAGGAAGCTTAAGATGTTGTGGTTTTGTTTCGGTGTTTTCTATGGAGAATTGTCGTTGCAGACTTTATTGGTTTAGTGTTTCTGTTTTTATTTTTGTTATATTTGTCTTTATGTTTTGCTCTGTTCGCATTATAATGTAATATTTGAAACTTCTTTGATGTGCGCTAGCACCTTTTGGTATCCGTATTGTTGGTTTAGCCGCCATCTTTAATGAATTTGTGTTTCGTTTATTTGAAAGTGTTGTTATTGGTTTTTCTGATATTATAATGTAATAATCATATTGATGATTAAATCAAATTACTGTTATGCTGCTTTTGGCGATGTGCATCCAATTGAAAATGGCGCTTCTTGAGAATATTGACATAGCCAACCTATGCGATATTTATCGAGGTTCGGAGCCTCATTCTACCATGCTTATTTTTCTGCAGGGATGTACACTCCAATGACAATAGTTAAGTGATTTTGGTTTCGTATACAACTATCGGCGAAAAATATTAAATTCAACTCATGTTTATGGTTGCATAATTATAAGACCATCTGTATTGTTGGAGTCATCTTCTGTTATATCTTTAGCAACTACAGATAAAAATATTCTTACAATGATACACTTGTAATTTATTGTGTGATTCAGTTAGCTAATATCTTACTTATATTACAAAAAGAAATAACATTTGCATTGATAACTTTAGGTAATAATAAGATTCCAAATTGCGGTGTTACCGCAATTTAAACTTTAAAGTCTCAATAATGCGTATGAGCATCATCTGTTATATCACATTGTGACTACAAGAGTCTAAAGAATGGCTACAAGAGTGCAAGTACTCTAATATGGTTTTCAATGCATTGTAAATGAATTGCAGGCATGACTTGAATAGTCTAAAGAAAATCGGGTTATTAGCATTTAGATTTCAGGTTTTTGTTGAAAACAATGATTAATTGTTCGGTGTAGTTTTGGGAAGGGAGTACTAGGATTATAGAAGTTCTTTTTATGTAATTAGCAACAAAACAGGGCATGAGATGTGTTGGGTTTATCTCCAACTGTTATGGCCATGGGGCTCTGAAATTATTCCTTAAGCATCAAATTGTGACTATGAAAGGTTCAATATTTTCTTTTGATTTGGATTGGTTGATACTTATAATGGATTGTTGTGTTTTTATTTTCAAAGAATATCAATTTATTGTTACGGTGTTACCTATTTACCTTCATCTGCAATCACACTCTAATTAGTGTTAACTTTTAACTTCTTTTTATGATATGCATCGTGTTGAGACCACAAAATTCCAGAAATCATTGATTCAATTATGAGTTTGGGTGCTTGAGTATGAGTTTATTTTAAAGTATTTTCCTAATTTGATTTGTCTAGACAACACTAGCTACATCTTCAACAATTGGTTAAATGGTGAGTGGTTGATGGTTTTATGCATAACTACATGCTGCAACATGAATATTAGGATAGGTCTCATGCTTCCAAGAACATGGAACTGAAGTTGAAAAAGTCATAGAGCAATTAGGGCAATCAAGGTAGTCTCACTCTTAAACCAGATTTTAATTTCACCATCTACGAATTATTTTGTGCATTTCTCTATAGAATATTTATCTATGTTTTCTAGACCTATTTTTGCTAATAGTAAACTTAATGAATGGTTTCTTTATAGAATATTTTGAATTTTATTTACTGATAGCAACTTCAGTGTTATATCTTAAGGTTCAATTATTTAGTATAGTTAGTTAGGAGAAGGAAAAAAAATAAACAATTAGATAACATGATTACTAACATATTGGTAAACCATTCATGATTTTACCGCTGAAACTGTGATGATTGTCATATGAGCTGATACAAACAACAATGAAATATGACAATCATAACAGCTTCAGCGGTAAAATCATGAATGGTTTACCAATATGTTAGTAATCATGTTATCTTTGTGTCAGCAGGACCTTAATCAATGGAAAGTGAAAGACAAGGTAGAAATGAAAAATAATAGTATATAGATTTCAATGTACCGGCCCCAATAGATCATTATCACTTCATCAAATAATGTGTCATTGATTTCAATGACAAATGAGTTTTGTAAATTTTTTTCCACGACCACCCATCCAAACTAAACCAAGACAACCCACGCAAAGCCGCCACCACTGCATCAACCAAATCACCACCACCACATCACCATACCTCACCACCACCACAATACCACGGAAACAACAGTGAAAACAGCCCACACAACCGAATCACCACCACCACCACCACTGCATCACCACCACCTCACAAAAAACCTCCAAACGGATTCAACCACCAAGCCTCACACCACCACCTCATCACCACCAACAGTCTTGAAAGAGTTTAGATCGGAGCAAAATAATGACAAAACCGGACCTGGAAAACGCAAAAATAACGGAAAGAACCACCATCCTTTAAACCACCACAGTCGGCGATAGATCTGCAACAGGAAAGCAGAAAAACGCACACCACCCAAAGCTCCACCACCCACCACCAAGAACAACAACCCAATTGAACGCAGAAGACGGCGGCACACAAAAGCACGGTGACGACGACGGCAGAGGAGTTGAGATCTCCGAACGAGAATGGTAGAGATCACTATCCCAAAAGGGAGAACGAAAACACATTGCAGCGACGATTTGAGCGAACCCAAAACCAATGGTGCACCATCGGACCGAACCAAGACACACCTTGAAACCTGGTCTTCCGACAGCCACCGCCGTAGAGAACAAGTGCAAGAGGCGATGCGGATGGTTGTTGATTGAACCATCGTCGCACCACCACTAACCACCGTCTACATCTTGAACAACAACGTTTTGGATAAAAGGGACGGAGGCGCGATTAGGGGTGGGAATGAGCCGGGCCGAGCCGGGCTTTGCTTAAATAGGTTAGGCCTAGTTGAAAAAACTAAGGCCTAAGCCTTGGCCTTTTACCTGTCAAAGGTTTTATTTTAGGCCTGGTCTGGCATTTTTAAAAGTCTGGACTGGCCTATTAGTCTGTCTAAAAGTCTAGTTTCTGTTACAAATTTCAAACAGAGTCTGTTCATCAATTTTTTTTTCCTTTGAATATGTGTAACGTACTTAATATAGAGATAAACATTAATTAGATACAAATTAAACTAATAAAACACAATTGTAAAATTTATAGGCATATCAGTAACAAGCCTTAACTCTTGCCTCGTTAGACGAAGTTCATCTGAAATATGAGGGAAATACCAAGAGTTGTGTTGTATCCCAAATATAAAATAAAAAAAACTAAAATAATAATAATTGTGGTATGAGAATTTGAAGGATCAGTAATTCTTTTTGACATTTATGAATATAAATAATAAATGTTGAAAAATGTAATATACTAATATACGGGCTGGCCTGATAGGTTTGATAGGCTTTTTATAAGCCTAAGCCTGACATATTTAAATTAATAAGCTTTTTAAAAAGCTCAAGCTTAACCCATTTATTAATCGAGTTAGGTCGAGCCGGGCTTTTAGTAGGCCGAACCATAAGCCCCTAACGGGCGGTCTGGTTTATTCCCAACCCTAAACGCGATGAAACTTAGAGAGAAGTTAGAGAGATTATTTTTCTTTCTCTCTCTTTCTTTTCAATTCCTTACGATCGAATGAGTTATCAAGTAGTATAATAAAAATAGCAAATCTTGAATTAAAATTAAACTCGTTCAAGTTACTTAGAAAATAGCTAGTGAAATACTCCCTCCGTTTTAAAATGAATGTCGTTTTAGCCAAAAAAAAATTATTTTAAAATGAATGTCATTTTCAGTTTCCAATGCAATAATAACTTTTTCTTTTCAATTGTACCCTTCAATTAATACTACCCTCCGTCCCTTAATGTAGGCAACCATTGTTTTTTTTCACATTTCTTAAGAAAAGTTGGCAGTGTAATTAATGTGTCTGTTTTGTGTGTTAATATTACGAAATTGTCTTTTGTTTGTATGTGTATTAAATTTGACTTTTCATATTTCAAGACAAGATAGTAGTATTAATTAGGGGTACGTTTAGGAAAAAAATAATAAATGCATCTAGTAATTTGAAAAGGGGTTTACATTTAGGGACAAAAATAAAATCAAATTGGTGCTTAGATATAGGGACGGGGGGAGTATTATGTTACACTACTTCCAAAGTATTATTTTTTCTTTAATAAAAAACAAACCAATAGTTGATTAGGATAATTTGGTAAAATTGCTATGACATTTGACTACTTTATTTCATTCTTAATCTGTGTGCAATTGACTAAAGCGACACTCATTTTAAAACGGAGGGAGTAATAAAAGTAAAATCAAACAGCATCACTTCAATCTCAGTTTCCAACATGGTAATGAGAAATACGACAATGCAAACAACACACAAAATCTAAACGAAAAAATAACAGCAACAGCAACCAAAAATATCATATATCTCCATAGAAGAACTTCTTGAAAAGCTCCAAGCAAGCAATCTGAAAATGCAAACAAACAAGAACAGATCCATCTCCATCATGACTAAGAAGAATCAACGCTCTATCATGAGGATACAATTTTGCTAATCCAAAGTAAACAGGCTTCCCCCATCCAAAATCAGCTTCATAAATAGGCATACTCATCCAACTAGTGAAATGAAAATTTGGATTCCCAAAGTATGGAAAATTCTTACCTTCACCACCTAAAAACAATTTCCTTGCATCATCCAAATGTTCAAAACCTCTAATAATATCTATTTGTGACCTTATATACTCATCACTTACAATCTCAATAGCTTCCCTTATCATTTGTGATACATAACCTAAAGGCTTTGATGTGATTTCTCCAATATACCCTTTTGCAGCTGTTTGTGCTAAAGCATTCCCAAAATAGGTTTTGGGAAGAGGTGGAATCATTCTTGTTCTAATATCAGCATTGAATCTTACAACACTTTCTTGATTCTCTTCAAGCTCACGTGCCTTAGATGCACATCTCCATATATGTGCACTTATTGCTTCATATCTACTAAAAGGCCTTGACCCTTTTTTCTTCATTGCAAAAATATCACCTTCATTTGCTTTTTTCTTCAACTTATCAACTTGTTCTGGTGAAAGCTTCAACAATGTTGCTGAAGTTTTCTTCATTTTTTCTTCACTTGTGTCTGTTCTTCCTAGAATGAGTGGTAGTGGCTTCAACTCGATGTGCTCAAAACGTGGTTTCGATGGGGTGTGTGAGAATTTGAGTATTGTTCTATCTATAAAGGGTAACTCATTAGCCTCAAGTGTTTCTCCTCTTGCTATTTTGGCCCATGAGTTGATGAACTTGGTGGCTCCAAGTCCATCATGTATAGGGTGGGAATTTGCAATACCAATTGCAAGGCCTTCATCTTTGTTTTGGAATCTTGTGAGTTGAGCCACAAACAATGGAATATCTTCAATGGGTTGGTTGTAATCAATTATTGGAACAAGCTCCATGGTGGAGTCAGAAGGTGAAAAGTCACCATAATCATGAATTGTTTTTGTGGTTTCAGCTTCAAGCAAAATGGCACCTTTTGCATTGAGATTCACTTCTAATCTACCACCTTCTGTGTTAAAATAACGACCAGCTACAGGATAGTAGTGTACTAGGGTTTTGCTGAGAGAGTTCTTTAAGGTTTCTATGGCGTTTTCTATATTTTTTTCTGGTTTGTAAATGTAAATGGAGTTTGTGTGGAAGACACGTACCACTTGATCTATATCAGAGAGCCATAATCTACCTTGTGGAGTTGATTCTTCTGGAATCACAATGTGAGAAGCTGTAATGGTTACCATTATTTTTTAGGGTATGGTTTTTTGATGGGATACAAGGTATATGGTTGAAAGCTTTAGGTTTGAATATGGCAATGGGAATAGCGTTACTTATAGTTATATACACTCCTCAAATCTCAATCATAGAGCAAGTTCTAAGTTGTAGGATGCACCCCACTCTTTAATGAAAGTTGGTCCAGCATTTACTATAATATTTGAAAAAAAATTAAAATTAAATTCAATGATAACATTTCTCAAAAAAAAAACTTCAATGATAATAGATGCTGTTGTTATTTTTTTTTTTTGTATAGTGAGTTTGGTCTTGAATGTGTTATAAATAGTCACAATAGTTTTTTAATGTATCAAAATTTTAAAATAATCCCTGACTTTGAATTTTGTTAGTCAAAATAGTCCTTGATGTTGAAATGTTTTATTAATATTGTCATATTAGTCCTTCAATGTATTTACTTATTGTCATATCAGTCTTTATAAGTACTTATTTATTGTCATTTCAGTCCCTATATAAAAGAGTTATTGTAACCATTGAGAAATTATTTTAGCGTGATAGACTATTTTGACTAAAATAATACACAACTATTTAAAATTTTAATACATTAAAAATTTATTATAACTAATTGTTACACATTGAAGGACGAAATTGACAGTTACGAACATCATATTTCCCTTTACTTAATACATAACTTTCCCCCTCTGGATTTTCCAGTGCTCTCATTAATTACATCGACCAGTAAGATATGAATGACTACCTTACCCACATTAAGTTGTACAGCTAGAAGTTGGTTCACATCCCTTAAATGATTTTTCTTTTTGTTTGGACTCTATAGATATAATAATAATAACTAATATTTTTTTATTTATTTTAATCAAGTAGTTTAAAAATTAGAAATTCACTCTTATAAGGTTAATAAATGAGAAATTCAAACTCCGGCTATAGCATATATAATACGAAGTTTTCACCAACTGAATTATGTTTATATAGACATTTTTTTAGTTTTATCTCTTATTTCGTCCATCATATAATGAGTTATACATTTACAAAATAAATTGTCTCAAAACAAAACAAATCATTTTTTTTTATTTAAGGAAATATTAATTGTTTGATTTTCAATTACTTTCATCACTCACAAGTCAATATATTCTACTATACATTTATTGTATAATGATATTACATATATATGATAAAAGATAATTTAGTAAAACATAACTATTTTTTTAATTCATGTGAAATGTTTAAAAGAATTATTAGTTGTGGAAGAAAAATGCTAACAAGTGTCTTTAGGGTGTTGTTTAATTAAGCATCCAAAAGTAGGGTTGGAAATGAGTCGAGTCGAACTCGTCTGAGCTCGACTCGACTCGATAAGAATTGGTTCAGCTTGAAACTCGGCTCGAGTTCGACACAAACTTTTTTTTAAACTCAAGTTCGGCTCGTTTAAAGATCATGAACAGTTCGGTTCGGTTTGTTAGGTTCGATTCATTTACTCGAATCACATAATTTAAAAGTCAATTTTTTTTATAAAAAAAAAAAACAAAAAATCAAAATTTATAGATTTTTTTTGTTGAATGATATAGATCTTTTACTTATAATTATAAACCCTTCAAACTTGGACATGACAAAAAAAAATGAGGAATATCTTAAAAGCAATCCCAAGTTTATACTCCCTCCGTTTCCTAATAACTAAGTCATTTGTAAAAATAAAGTGTTCCAAAATAACTGAGCCATTTAACTTTTCAATACAATATTAATTACTTTTTTCTTTTATAACTCTAATTAATATTACTTTCATCACACACAATTCAATATATTCTACTTTGCATTTATGATATTGGATAATGCACCAATACTTAACAAGAGCACTAAAAAACAATTTTTCTCTCTCATTCATTTATACATTTTTTTAATATCTCTGAAATGAGCAAATAACTTAGTTAATTTGGGACGGAGGAAGTATAAAAGAGTTAATGACTTTTGTGCAATAAAAATGAAGCATTACATTAACATCTAGACACATTAAGTTATCAAACAGCCACGCAACAGTTAACTGCAATTTTTTTTTTTTTTTGCACGTCAAATAAGTGTGATGAAATAATAATTTCTGGAATATAACATTACATTTCAATGAAAGCCTTGAGGAAGGTGCTGTTTTTTCAATGCCTTCTATATCAACAAAAATGCAATGGGAATCATAAAAAGAAAAAGAAAAAGAATGTAAGAAATAAGAAATAAACAACAATTACAAGCCTCTTTATTGAGAGTGAAACATATGTTATAGACAGTTGTTTTTCTGACATACAAAACTTCTTAAAAACATGGAAATGATATTTTTACCTCCAATTATAATTAATCATTGTTTGATTTTGTCTGACGGTAGTTAACTACAGCTGTATACCAATATAACTTAAAAATAAATTAGAAAAACTCCAACGATAGTTAACTACCGTGAAGCATGAACCAATTGGCACTGCCTTGGTACTTAACAACGTGCTGGGTATATATAGACTTCACCAACCAATTGAATGGTAAATGAGTTGTTCAATGGGTTTAGTTGGAGACATGGTTCGTTAATGATCACTTGGCACTGTCTTGGAGGTTTTCACTTAGAATTAGGCTTGTGAAAGAGACACGTTTCACATGTTTCAGACAATATCTTTCTAAACATAACAAGTAATTTTGTCATTGGGGATAAGACAACTCGTTGCTATTATTGCTTGAAATTCAATCAACCATGAAATATACTTGGAAGTTGTTGCAAGTCTTCATATGGATAGACTCCTCCAACATGTTTCGATTTTTCAATGCTCCACACTATCGTTGAAGCATTTTTCTTTTTTAAGTTGTAAATTTGGAATGGTAGTAAACTATGTTGACAAAACTGAACGGTAGTTAACTACTGTTGAGGACAAAAACGTTATTTCTATGTGTTTTTAAGTTTTGTATGTTAGAAAAGCAATTTTCTATGTTATAGCCATGTTATTTGAGTATATGTTATAGCCATGTTATTTGAGTATATGTTGTGGGGCTCTGGAGCCCAATCTACTTTTTCTTCTTCTTAGACTAGAGAGTTTGTATTTGCATCATAAACGTAATGGAAATTGAAAATGAAAAGGAAAAGAAATTAGAAATTGCAAAAGTAATAAAGGCATATAATAACGTTAAAGTTCCTCATTCCTAGACTTTTTACGAAAAGGAACTCAAACTTTAAACCTTAAGGTCATTTTTTTAAGTGTTTAATTAATTTACTAAATATAAAAAATTTAAAAACTAACATAAAAAATTATTTAAATATATAAAACTAATCGAGCTAACTCATGAACGAAATGAATTGAATCATCAATAACTCAAATTCAGCTCATTTAATTAACGAATTTAATTTTTAGTTCAAGTTCTGATCATTATGTTTATAAACCAAGTCCAATGGATTAATTGTCGAATCGAATTTCGAACTATATTCGAGTTGGTTCAGTTCATTATCAGCCCTATCCAAAAGTAATAACTTTTACATTGAAATTTTTTTAGTTGCGACTTTTACATATGTTTGACTTATATTTTTAAGACAAAAATTTTCTTTATCGGTTTCTTAAACAATGTTCTTAAAACACTTGTTAGCAAAAATCGTTATGAAAAGAAATGAGTAACTTTTAAAAATTTCAATTGAATTCTCCCGGTTCTTCTTTATGGAAATTTCTTTTAGATTTTCAACGGATAAAGATAAAAACATTCGTGCAATGAAATCTGGGTAACCTTGTATAAAGAAAAGGACGTTAAATGATGGTCTTAAATGTGGTCTTAAATGATGTGAAAAGATGTTAAACTACTTTAGCATCGATCCATGGCTGACAATTTTACACGTTCGTGGTCTCTTTGTCGAGTGGAAATGAACAAATGATGTACTCCCTCCGTCCTATTTTATAAGTAAAAAAAAAAAATCACATTTATTAAAAAAACTAAAACATAGTAGTTTGCAACATAGTTTCTTGTGTTATCTATATAAGTTTTATACGAAGATGTAAAAACAATTTTCATTGGTTATTGAGAAAATGAAAGAGAGAGCAAATTGAATGCACTTTGTATTTAATTTTCCTTCGGATAAAATAATTTTTTAAAACAACATAATTAAATATGATAAAAGTTGATCTTTTTTGCTTATAATTTGAGACGAATAAAATGGATTTTTTTTCCTTATAATTTAGGACGGAAGGAGTACGTCACCATTTCTTTTCATTAAATGATATGGCGATGAGCTGTACTTATTTAGTAAGCCTTTTTCTGAGTAAAATTGAATGTGTGAAAGACATTCATTTTAGTCTTGAACTAGATTAAGACTCGCGCGGTGTGTGGGGTTGCTTATTACTTATTTAAGTATTAAAAAGGGCAACCCAATGCACTAAAACTCCCGCATACGCGGGGTTCGGGAAGGGGTCATATCATTTGGTGTATTGTACGCAGCCTTACCCTGTTTTTTACACAAGAGGTTGCTTCCAAGACTTGAACCGTGACCTTCCAGTCACATGACAACAACTTTACCAGTTGCGCCAAGGTTACCCCTCGACTTATTTAAGTATTGTTAGACTAATTGATTTTGGTATAGTTTTGTATTAAACTCTAATTGAGACAATAATATGAGATGAAACACATATAATAAGTAGTAACAATTTAAGATTCTTGTTAACTTGTGTCCTAAGGGCAAGATAAGAAATTATGTAGAAATTCAATCTTGAGAATTAGGCATTCATAATCTTAAAAACTTAAAATCTTTTCAATGCAACATTTATTTTTAAATTCTATTTTTAGATCGTTATCTTGTGTCCTTAGGACACATGTTAGCATTTTATAAAATTTAATTGAAAATAAATTCATGTCTAAATCATGAGATGTAACAATAGACCTTGAATCTAACTTGAAAGGGTGAAATACATCTAAAATTTCTAGAGTAAACATGCTGCGATTTAAGAAGTAGAATATACATATTATCAAAGGTCATACTTAGTTTTACCTGTCACACTATTACTTTATAACATAACTACAAATGAAAATTGGTTCATAAAGTTTAAGTTTATTTGTGGAAGAAAACTAACTTGGCGACAAATAAAGAAGTTATTGAATTGGTAACTTGAAAGAAAGAAAAAAAGACGGGGACACAGCAGCAGAAGATTGCTGAAATAATAGTTATTGAATTGGTAACTGAATGAATTTTCCGTTAGTGAATATGAAATGACAATTTAATAAGGGTTATGAAGGGAAAAAAGAAGAGGGAGTACTGTAATGCAATATGGTGGAGGACGCATGTTAGTATATTATGAATTCTGCTCTTTACCAATCATGTTTTGTTCATTTTCAATTGAAATTTCTAAAATACCTCTATGTGAATTAACTCTCACAGTCGAGTAAGAAAAAAAAATTCCACGGGAGTTAAGTCCCGCTAAGCATTCTTCACAGCTCATAAGTAATAGATATTGAGAATCAAGATTCTTTAGTCCAAAACGTGAGATATTCTTGCATGAACTCTCACCCAACACATCATTCTTACACTCAACCAATAAAAAAATGACACATGTTATTAACTTTAAAAAAGTTTGATTTTAATTAAGAAAATGAAAACATATGGTGGGTAGTTTTTATAGGTTAAAGAAAGTGGAAAAAGAGAGAGAAATATTAAAAATAATGAGAAAAAATTCTGATGCACGGGGCTTTAAGGAGGATAGAAAATATTGTTTGTTGTAAAAAGCATGTCCCTTATTACAGCCCCAACTTTTATCAGAAAATCACATAATGATGTATTAATCCTAGTATCTCACTAAATCAAATGTAAGCATTTATTTTATTTCTACGAAAACTTCAAAAGTAATACGTTTGTGAAGTTAAAAACATACCCTGCTTTAACATGACCACTAAGAACAAGATAGGGTGTCTTGTTACGAGCTTGAGCTTCTCTCATTCTCTCCACAGACATTGATGGTGTATCTGAACTCTTCATTTGCTTCAATTTTAATTCACGCAACATGGTGGAGCAAATTAATTTGGTGGAGTTAACTGAGATCAAATATGTTTAGCGGGACTTAACTCCCGCGGAAAATAGTTTCGTTTTTTTCCCTCAAACATGACTTAAGTCAGGCAACGTGATTTAAGTCAGGGTGCGTGAGTTAATTCACGCAGGAGCATTTTAAGAATTTCAATTGGAAATAAACAAAATGTGGTGTGAAAATAGCAGAATTTGATTATTGACATGACAAAACAATGTTGAGTTGTCATTACTAAAACTTGATGGTCTAATTAAATAAATATAATAATAATAGATGTGTGAAACAATATCATAAACTTTTTGAATGCATTGAAACTAGTGTTTCATCGATTACTATGCACGACTAATATTATCTCTCATTAATTAATTATTTAAGTTTGATTACTTAGATCATCTACAATGGGGTTATTCACCTATTAAGCACCGAGTTAAATAAGCATCTCCATTGTGACATCAATTAATTGGGTGCCTATAGAGATGAGTGTTTTTATAGGCACCCTCTCTCTCCTATTACATGTGAGTCACACATACACAATTAATTGTAATTTTTTTCTCTTCAATTATTATATTATTTTAATAGTAAAAAAATAAATTAATAATACTTACAAGTGTTATATTTAATCGATCAACTTTAAATTTTCAATAAAAGACTATTTTTACTACGTCAAATAATTTATTCATCTTAAAGTTAAAAAAGAAATTAAGCGTATGTAATTCATTAAAATTTGATTTTTTTTTCAAGTTTTAATTTTTTTGAATTATTAATAAAATTAAAAAAAATTGTTCACATTTTTATAATTTATAATGAAATTAATTCAATATTTCAAAGTTTTTTTTAAGAGAATATCCAGAATAACAACATTTAAGTTTTTTTATTTAAATTATGTTTAAAAATTTAAAAACAAGTTTTTTCCAAAAACAAAATTAAGAAATAATAGCATTCATATGAGGTATTTTTGCACCGTGTAACATCCCGATTTTTATTATTATTGGTTTAATAATATTTTGAGTTTGGCGGTATAGGATGGAGGTTCATCGGGATGTCAATCTAGTTGGGATGTCGGTGTTACCTCTTGATGTATGTCATTTCTTTTGGCTTATCCAAAAAAATTAATATTATTATCATTATCATGTGATATTAGTGATATTAGTAATGTTTATAATTTATTTGTTTTTATAATGTAGTTGAATTAATGGGTTGGTTAATTATTAAAAGATAAGAGTTTACGAGGAATTAAGAGAATAGAGGTGTATGAATAAAGAGGGGGTTTAACTGAGTATATGAGTAGTGTTTTATTTATGGAAAAAAAATAAGAAAATTGCTCTTCTCCCATCAAATAACATTCACTCCCAACTGAATGGACGAAAGTACCCCCGTGTGACTTAAGAACGCTCGGTACTTTCAGCGTGAGTTAACTCATGCTGTGTGGGTTAACTCACGCCGCAGGTTGCACTGTTTTGGTACAAAATCCATCAATCTCAACTTCCAAACACCATTTTATTTCCCTCTCCACCTCCAAATACCCAAAAAGTGTGAATTTTTTGGACAAAATCTTCATTTTAAATCATTGCAAATCATCAAGAAGTAAGTTTATACGCTCATCAAGCATAAAAAATCAGGTAATGTACCATCTTAACTCATTTGATTTTGCTGATTTTTAAGCTTCGTTTGTCAGGTCTGGAAGCATAATGAACGTGAGTTAACTCACACTGGGCAACGGGAGTTAACTCACGCGGTTGTTAAGCCCGCGTGACTTAAGTCATGCAGGTGTAATGCCCTGTTTTCAATTTCGGCGCCAATATTTTGTCTTTGTTAGCTTGTTGCACAAGCTATTTATATTATTTTTCCTTGTTACTTTGTTATTCAATAGACAAGGTGATGGTTGAAAATGTGGCGGATGATGGCGTTGAGCAGAAACATGCCATAACTGAAGCTTCTAGCGATTTCAAACCAATTGTTAATGTGAAGTTGAAAGTCAAAATTCTCTTTCAAGCTCACATTGAAGAAAAACCTAAACTGGTACCTACCAGTGTTGCCAAGGTTCGTGGTTATGAAGTAGACACTAACTCATTTTTTTTAACAAATGAAAGATGGCGAGAGCGAGATGATTTACTTGGTTGGGTTTGTCAACAAGTGGCAAGGGCTGGATATACTATATATATATATATATATATATATATATATATATATATAGATAAATCTAGTATAAAAATGCCAACATTGACGATGCAATGTGAAAGGAGTGGTGAATACAAACCACCAAAGACGAGGAAGAACCCGAACCTTCAAGGCACGGGCTCAAGGAAATGTGAATGTTCATTTAGGTTGCGTGGTTTCTTTGAAAAGGATACAAATGATTGGTGGGTTGCAATGCTTAGTGGAATTCACAACCATGAGTTGACGCCAAAGTTATCGACATGACAAAGAGTTTGGCGGTGCCTAGGAATATTCTCATGGAGTTGAAGGGAAAAACAAAGAAAGTTTGACGACCATCAAACAAGTAAACAATACGCGAACTAGATGACGCTAGGGGATAAGAGATGACAAGACGAAGATGCAATACTTGATTTCAAAGTTGGAGGAGCATAAATACGTCTATTTCACAAAAGCAAATAGTGAGGAAACCACTCTTGAAGACATATTTTTTACTCATTCGGAGTCAATTAATATGCTTAACACTTTTCCGACCATTTTAGTCATGGACTCTACTTACAAAACTAATTTCTACCGAATGCCGTTATTTGAGATTGTTGGTGTCACCTCTACCAAAACGACATATTATGTTGGTTTTGCATTTCTTTCCTTTGAACAAGAGGATAAATTTACTTGAGCACTAGAGATTGACATGCCGCAACTGCACGGCTATGTCAGTTTTAGTATAAAAAAGTATCGTATCCACAGAGACCAATTAACAAATATCGCTTCTTGTTGTTTCTACATTTATCTAAGGCTATTACAAAAATATTTGTTTCGCGCATAAAAATAAAATAATGAATTTAATTTAATAATAATAACGAGACCAAAACGATGGTTTCCGTCGACCTTCCAAACTCAATTAAAATTGTGCTATTAATTAGTAACGAGAATATAAAACATTTGTAGAACGATGTCAAAATAGAGGTATCGTTTGTTTTCGCAATACAGTATCAGAATATTAGACACGTAATTCCCTACTTTCGTAGCGTATAATTACACGTCTAAAATTCCCTTTTCTAAATCGACATATTTTTTGGTGGCCGATTATGTAATGTCGATACTTGTGGACAATATGTAACTAATATTATATATATCATATAAATATATGAAGTGAAAAAAAAATTGGTGGCCAGTTATGTCACGCCAATTATTGCTCGCATTTTTCGGTCTCTAATTATTCAACTATTTATTTTATCTTTCATTTGGTTTTATTTTCATACTTGTTATTCTATTATATTTTGTGAAGTAAAACATGTCTGAATATGCACGGGTTCTAGTTGAAGCTCATGTCCGATACGAGAGCGTGAAAAAGAAGATTAAGGTCTTTTTAACCCCCACCGACAAGTTGGACGAGTTGAATGTAACACCCTCAACCCCGTATGCAATAAATCATGCAAGTAAATCAATTATTCAAAGAGTTTAGATACTACATCTTCATTTTCTCAAAACATGCATAAATTGATTTTCATAAAAGCCCGCGGCAGAAAAATAACGTCAAATATATCTCAGCAACATGTAATAATTCTCAAGTACATGGACAACAAAATCTCAACACCATGTCTTAGGTCTCATATACATAATCATAGTCTCATCAAATAAAATCCAAGAACAGATAAATGACAGAAAATATAAATGTCTGACACCCTAATTCGAGTCTAACTAGACTTCGAGCAAAAGGTAAAAGAGACAGCTCCAAGCTAGTCCTCGAGTACTCACAAGCAAAGTAAAATCAATCATGCACACCGTCTACTCATTCATACAAATAGGAAGGCGGTCAACCAAACGACCACTTGGGTTATATAATATTCCACATAATAAAATATAATCGAGTAAAAGCATTCAAAGATTTCAAATAAATACACATGTACATATTTAACATTCCTAGAATACTAACTCCATGTGAATATTATCATATTTCCATCATAGCATATCAAGCATATTCATTTTCAAGATCAAGTAAATAAACTCTTAATCAAGTCATCCAACAATGAATCATCTCATCAACATTATTTCTCAAGTATACTAGCATAATCAAACGACATATGAAAGTACAATTCCACATGGTCACAACATTCACCAAATTTCACAAATACACGTAATCACAAAATCACATAGTCAAGAATGTCACATTTCACAAATCTCAAGTGCATCCAATGTTCTAGACACTTTTACATGCATGTGGTACCAAGTTTGGATTTCAGAGGTAATCTTACCGAGTTATTCACTAACGTAATAAACACCACCAATTACGTTCTTCACCAACTAGTGTAATAAACACCACCAATTACGTTCTTCACCAAAAGACTTAACATGCATATGAATGCATGAACTTTCAAGTAAAGGTCCAACGATGCACAGATCACCAACTCTATATTATATAATTTACACCATCATATAATATCTTCACCAAACACCACCATTTGCATTATCAAGCATTTACATCCATACAATCAACAAGTCATAGTCAACAAAAGAGTCATCATCATAATCATCATCAACAATTATCACCACAAGGAAACAACATCGTTTCACAAAGCACAATTCGCATAATAGACGACAATCAACCACATCATGATAACCAACATATTATACACCAACCAATCATTGATTCATTCTTATTTCATCATATTATCATGAATATAAAGTCAACCGCAAGTCATCACATCTTATTCTATCATTTTACCGAAGTTCGTCTATTTTCAAATATTTCACCAAGACAAGACATCATGCTCATACACATCAACAATTCATTCCTATTTACCTCCTAACATCACATTAGGTCAAACATATCCTCACAATTTCACAAAGTCCATCTATTCCTCAAAATTCACAAAATTCGTCTCCTTTTTCTTTATTTTTCAAAGCCAAATCAATTCCAATTTAAATCTATGTTAAAACACTCATAGAAGTCCAATTACACTTCATTTAATTAGGTTTTGGTGTTTGCGATCCATGAGTATGCTTAAAAGCCCTTTAAAAAGTGAAAAATTGGAGTTTTCATGCACAGGAAGGTTGGCACGGTCGTGCCATAAGGGCGCTCAGTCGTGCCATCCGACGTCGAGAAAACACGCACGAACGTGCCACAGGGGCGCACGGTCGTGCCACCTTGATAGGTGAGAAATTCTGATTTTTACTCACTCAAAAACATTTAGACCATTAAATGATCCGTTTTCGATCTCGTTTTCGCCAAACTCGTCCCAAACACTTAGACCATTTATACTCACTCAAAAAGACCATTTATACTCACTCAAAAAATTGTTTTATAACCTAAAACAACTTAAATCAACTCACTCCAAAATAATTTATTTCACAAAGGTGCTTAAAACAGTTTTTTACTCAAAAACCCGATTTTCATTTCATACCCAAAACTCTTGATTCAATACAGAAATTCTAATCACTCTTACTTAACACACCAACTTCATTAATAATCCATTTAAAATCATTAAAATCAAACGTCTCCTCCTTGACCCATTTTCACAAAAATCACCAAAACACAACAACTCTACACATCACGTTTATCATTATCAAATTCATGAATTCTCATCACCAACATATACCCAACAACATTCATAGCAAATAAATCATGAATTCATCATTAATCAACAACAACATCATCATTTTCACCTGTTTAAGTTTAAATCTCAAAGTAATCACTTCAACACATATCAATAATGAAATTTAAGCATCAACAACAAGTTTCCAACAAATTTCACATACCCAAAATCATCACTTAATTATGAGCACGAAAATTAACATCCAAAATCATCAAAATCATAATTCATTCAAAACACATATGACCCATAAGTGAAAAAGATGATTATAACTTATTAAGTAGAACGAACATATCCCCCTTACCTTGATTCCTCAAAAGCTAAGCTAACAAGATTATCTGGGCGAGTTTTTTTTGGCCTATGTTGATCCAAGACAATATGAGTTTCGTCCAAAAGTGTGATAAATCCGAGTGACATGCAAACGTACACCATACCCCAAGAGTAACGCTCAACTAAGTGGATTCATTGTGGCCTTTCTTCATGTGGGAAATTGATATCCTCGCGCCTTTTCCTCAAGAACTTGGAAAAATTAAGGTTCCAAATCGTGGGGGTTAACTACTTTACAAAGTGGATTGAAGTCGAACTAGCCGCAACCATTACGCTCGGACACCATGATCCCAACAAAATTAATCCTTCCAATTGGTGAAGAGAAACGGCTCACGTATGAGAATATGCAATGAAGGTCTGAGCAACAAAGATATACGATACAAAAATATCCCTAGACAAACAAAAGAAGGTGATCTCATCCTCAAACGTCCTAAAAATTTTCTAAACTTAAATTGAGTCGAGTTTTTAGAAAGGAAAAACAAAGTTTATATCAAGCTCAAGTTGAGTTTTAAGCTGAACTAATTCTTATCGAATTAAGTTCAACTAAAACAGATTCGACTTAACTCATTTCTAACTCAATTTACGAGTGCTAGCATCAAATCAATGAATGATCTGCTAATAAACTTGAAGATCCGATCTAAACCAATTAGATTTCGGTTCAATACTTTTTTTTTTCCTTTCGATAATGACATTCAAAATGAACCGAACCAAACCGACCCGACGCGTTACACCCAAGTGACATCTCAATAACGTACCAAACTTCACTTTTGGTCTTTCTATGACGCGAAACATAGTAGCAGTATCTTTGCCTGTTGTCTTGCATACCCAACCAACCAACCTTGTTCATCAGATCTCACTCCGTTGGTTTCAACACAGAAGACAAAAATGGCGGTGATGTCTGTTCATCAATTCGCTCAATGCATCACTTGTCACGCTTGGAGTCCTGATCAATCCAGTAACCACTCTTCTCTTCTTTCCTTTTTGATTCAAACCTTGTTTGATTTCGTTGTTTTTGATGAATTCTTGAGATTTTATGTTTCTTTTCTAGATGTAGTTATGATTTGGATCTGATTTCTTGTTTTCTTGTTTTGAATCAAATGCAGTTATGATGTTTGTTTGTTAAGTATGAATATGTGTTTGGTGTTTTGTTTTGTAAATGTTAGATGAAAGTGAAAGATTTGTAACTTGTTTGATCATTTTGAAAATCACTTAATTTTCGTGTGTGTGTGATTTGAATCGGTTTATTGCGGTATTTGAATTTTATGCAAACTAATATGGTTGCTAATGTTAGGAGAATGTTATTGTTTGAGTGGGAATTAGAAGCTATGTAGTACTCACATAGACATCGGACACGATACTGAAGCTGACATGTCAACACTGATAATAATTTGAGAAAATGAATTAATTGAATGTACTCACATGTATCGGTGTTGTGTTGGACATCGGATGCACCCTTGATCAGAGGTGTCGGTGCTACAGTTTGGATAAACTACTGGATTTGTTTCTACAATCAAAGAGCTCATAGGGTAAACTCTACATAAGCTCTGTGTTAATTGTTTCTATAAACTATCTTGGATGCCTAATGAAAGTTAGACAAAAACTACTTATGGACGTATCATAAGGTATGTTTGTAAGCTTTTGTAAGTGTTTGTGGAGGTGTTTATGTTATGTAAGTCCATATAAGCTCTTCCAAATTCACGGGAATCGAAGATGTTTTGAAGAACCTGAGTGACAGAAAGGAGCTAGAAGTTGTGGTTATGGAGTGAAGCAATGTGTAGGTTAAGAATGCAAACATGTAATTTGCATTGGGAAATGTTTGGATGAAAAGGGGAGGGAAGAACATAGTTACCGAATTTTTACAACTGCACTTCTAATCTTGGTGCTTTCTCTCCGATTGTAGATGGGGGAGGAGAAAAGGCCTTGGTTTCTGACTCTATAGAATAATTTGTAACAGTGGTGATGAGGGGTGCCTTTGAAGTTCACCTTCTCATTCGGAAGGAAAAACAAATTAGTAATAAATGAGGCATATATAAATAGAAAAGGAGATTAAATAGTAATAATCATAATTATTGATGCTTTAAATGCATTACTACATTAAATTTTTTAAAATATATGTGTATATTTATGTGTAAGTATAACTTCCGTATACCAAATATTTCACAAGTAATGTTTCCTGCCATGTACCCATTCTTGTACCGAAGAGTATTGCGTATTTTCTAATTATGAGGAAGAAATTGGAAAGTCAAGTAGTAGGTTTCTTTCCCTTTGTTTGGATGAACTTGAAAATGTTCGTAAAGGCGTAGTTCTGGATTCCTCTTTTTGTCTCTTTTTTTCTTTCTTTCTAAAACTCTCAATTAAGAGTTAGCTTACTCTACCTTTCTGCAATTTCCTCCATCCAAACATATACAGCTAATATAATTTACTACGAATAGTAAAAGCCAAGTTTAATTATGTGGTTTTATTTGCTGTTATTATTAATGTCAAATATTTTTTTAACACCACATGTTTTCCTCCTTTTAAAAATGGCAAACAATTATTGGAAAACTGTCCAAATAGTGACCCTTAGTGATGCTTTCATTATTATATCGTTTCTCGATAACAACTTTTGTTTTTAGACTAAATCAAATACGATACATGTAATATGTAATCAATATATCTTGTTAGAATTTTTGTCCCGATTAGCAAAATAACAGGTTGAATATTTTCTGATATTTAGTTGCATAATGATGATGTGTTAATATTTATTGTAAGTTGTGTTGCTTTAGGACCGAATTGGAGACTTGGCCTCCACACGTGGTCTTTGTAAAGGAAAAGTGCATCTTATTGTGGAAATAATTGAAACATTTTATTTTTTATCTATCACTATCTTTATCCTTTTTTCTGTTTAATGACTATAATGTTGACTTTTATATATCATTGGAAGTACTTACAGTTTGAGTCATACTATAACAAAACCAGCTTTTATCATCTTCAATGTATATTACCGATTTACCACACATCTCTTGTGAATTATTCAGATATTATAATATAGTTACCTCCTTTTGCAGTGGTTGCATTTTGTCCAAACAATAATGAAGTTCACATCTATAGATTGGTCGAAGACAAATGGGAAAAGGTGCATGTTCTTCAAAAGGTACACTGCTGGCTTTCTATTTTTCCAAAAATAATAATTAATTATATGCTCTTTTATATCTTCTAGATGTGAGCACAGTTAGGGGCTCATATGAACATATATATGAAGATAAAATAACAGTGTAGACATGTTAGGAGCACAGTTACAAAAGCAAATAACCTTTAAATCACTAATAACATGTTTAATTAAATTAAAAGTTCAGAAGGTCTCATACAACTCAGTAACCTTAAAGTAACATTCACAGGTTCTGCAACTTAACCCCAAATATTAAAGACATAAGTTTGTGACAACACAAAAAGAAAAGTGTTGAAACAGAGAAGTCAAAGTACTGAGCAAAACTGGGTGCTGAAAATGTGAGATTGCAGTAAAGAATAGGAAAGAACTAATGCTTGCGTCTCAGCCTTTATGGTGTTATAGATGACAAAGAACACAGCCTGATGTATTTCAATACAATGAACTGAGAGCGGATTGAGATCTGAGATTGAGAAACTATAGTTGAGTGAGAGGGAAAGATACTCGGACTAGGTTATTAGTTAATCATTCACTTAAATCGCGGGTTTCCCAGCTCGACCTGTCGGTGCTGCTGGGGCCTGGCTCATGAAATATTATTAATCCTAAAAGCTTTTTACACACTTCCTTGGTGATCCCCCTTCAATCCGTATATACTGTAATCTGAGTGAATAGGATTGGAAGGCAGTCTGAAAGTCATTGAATTCCAGTTACGATTTTGACAACCTTGATGCCATATTATCATGATTGAATTTTTCCCTGATGCATTTTTGTTTATAATGATGAAACAACTAATTTGGTTGGAAATTTTATAATAGTTTCCAAGCAAGTATGGAATTTGTTGGATTGTCCGATTGCCATTTTGACAGTCTTCATACCCATATTATCATAATTTTTTTTCTTGATGTATTTCTTTTTTTTACTCTTCTGTTTCTGAGCAATTTCTTTATTTTCTTTTACCAGCATGATCAGGTAATATCTGGGATAGACTGGAGTGCAAGATCAAATAGAATAGTTACTTCATCCCACGACCGGAATTCGTGAGTGCCTGAGTGATCTTGAACATTGGACTTTTCACCCTTGGTCTGGGTGACTATTGCCAATTTCTGCTTTATACATTATTGATTTTGAATTAAAATATTGAAATATGAATGTGTTCTTGCTAGATATGTCTGGAACCTTGAAGGATCAGAATGGGTACCAACTCTTGTTATCCTTAGGCTAAACCGTGCTGCTCTTTGTGTTCAATGGAGTCCAAAAGGTATGAAACACATTCCCATGTCCCAGTTTTGTTCCTACCTTCTAGAATTAAATTAGCATTTTTATGGTGTCTAAGTCATCTAAGAGTTGAAAGTAAATGTTTAAGAGTGAAATCTCTACTTTCCCCACTTTTTTCCCTGTTGGATTAAACTTAGTGGATGTGATTGAAGGTGTCTATAACCTAACTCTATTTAGCCGTTGTCATGCTTGTCTGATGCAATTTTACATTTGATTATTTTCTTACTAGCCAAAGTCTTTCATGTCTTGGGTTTAACTGTAATGTAAATGTAAATACTGGGGTTTGATCCTCTACCAGACCTATTTTTCCCTTTACTACCCTGGTGCTTTCACCACCTATATAATTTATTTATTTTTACAGTTTTTTTTCCAAATAATTGTCTTAATATTTCTTGTTGATTATCCCAACATATTATTATTATTATTATTATTGTTATTGTTATTGTTATTGTTATTGTTATTGTTATTGTTATTGTTATTGTTATTGTTATTGTTATTGTTATTGTTATTGTTATTGTTATTGTTATTGTTATTGTTATTGTTATTGTTGTTGTTGTTGTTGTTGTTGTTGTTGTTGTTATTGTTCTTATTCTTGTTATTGTTGTTATTGTTGTTCTTGTTGTTGTTGTTATTGTTGTTATTGTTATTGTTATTGTTATTGTTATTTTATCTTTGCCTTTAGAAGTTATATGGTTTTAATGCATTGCTGAATTTTGTTTTGGCAGAAAACAAGTTTGCAGTGGGAAGTGGTGCCAAAACTGTTTGTATATGCTATTATGAGCAGGAAAACAACTGGTATATCAGCTTTTCCTAACACTTCATTCACCAAGTTTATTTGCACCCTGAAAATATGATGGTTGTGCGTAGTTATTGTGTTTGCACTCTGGATCCACCGTTATCTTTGTTGACCATAGTTTTGAGTCTTGACTGTATTGAAGTGTGTTTAGACAGAAATATGTGTATATCTTGTCAAATAAACTAATATATGTAGGGTGATTTTTTATTGGTTTGCAAGGCATCTTGTGCCACCCAAACTAATCTTTTATGAATGGAATAGCTGTTACCGCACTCTTAAACACTGGCCTTGGTATTACTTAACCATTTAAATTGATGAGGTATAGCAGACAAAAATATTATTTTTCAGAAAAAAATAATATGGTGAGACTGAGTGACTAGAATTCAACTTTGAGGACCTTTTCCTACAAAATCAAAACATGGATGTTTTCTCAGATATAAGGAATATCAGCATATAATTTTCATTTACAATTTTTTTTTTAATCAAGTTTAAGTGTAGACATTGTGATCTTGTTGAGAATGTGGTCGAAGAAAATACAGATGAGAGATTGATGAAGAGTCTCATGGACCACTTCGAAGAGAAATTGATAGATCATTTAGATGATAAGAAAGTTTTTGAAAATAATAACAAAAGCGTCAGTCATTATAGCAATCTATATGCCGTCTGTGTTGACACTGGTTTCAATTGGCTTACTTTTGTCATTAATTGTTTGTTGTTTTTTAAACTTGTAATGTTACCTTTGTTCATTTCATGTTCGTGTTCATTTAAGACTTGCTATTTTACTTTAGTCATTTGTTCGTTTGAGAATTATGTTAGTTCAAGATCTGTTATACTACATTTTTCATTCATTTGAGAGTTATGTTGATTTTTAGTTAAGACTTGTTATGTGTAATTAATTTTCCATTTCATATGTTTACATTATTTTAGCTTGTGAAAATTCTGTTTGTATATGATTTATGACAGGCCCATGGGCTCGACTGTACCCAACCTGTTGATGAGTGGGTTGGATTGGACTAAGTTGAAGAAAACATATTTTGAACCAGTCCCATCCACTGCTTTGATGAGCAGTTTGGGTCCAAAATATCGTTAACTCAACCTAACCCACAGACACCTCTAGTTGATATAAATAGAATACAAGTTTAAAATTTTTAAAAAAATCATTGGGTTTTATATATTTATAATTTATATTACCTCTGCAGGTGGGTTAGCAAACTTATCAGAAAAAGACATGATTCTTCAGTGACAAGTGTTTCATGGCATCCCAATAATGTTGGTATTCTTGCTCTCATTTTTATATACTTTTTGTATCGATTAAGAGTCTTTCATTCTTTTTTGTGTTTAGTACTGTTTTGTATGTTTAGTACACTTGCTTGGGATGTTGCAAATTCTCTGTAATGATTGATAAAAATTTTTATTGCTAGTAAAGAATTAAAGAATTTATTGCAAATTCTCAACGTAATGAATAAGGCGTGCATAATGAAACTGGGTTGGAGTATATATTCTGGATCAACTTCTCTTTGGGCTGAGGTTATGAGGGGTAAATATTAACGAAGTGATATTCCTGCTGAGTTATTTATAGCAAAACCGTTGGATTCAAGCCTCTGGAAGGCTTTAGTAAAGTTCTGGCCTGCATTAGAGCGAAATATTTTTTGGTCGATAGGCGATGGAAAAAGTGTTGGAGCCTGGAGTCAAATGTGGATTGAGGAGGGGCTTTGTGTGTCCGAGTTAGAAATTGATATTCCGCAACAGTGTAAAGAGATGAAGGTTGCAGATCTAGTTGATTTTAATGGTAATTGGAATTTTGAAATGTTGAATCAATGGTTGCCTTATGATGTTGTTCAGAGGATCATGACCATTGCGGTGCCGGATGAGAATGATGGAAATGACAAGCAAATGTGGTCGGTTTCTTCTAATGGGAAATTCACAATTGCATCAGCTTATCATATGCTGTCAAATTTTGACAATGCTGCACAAGATGAGACTTGGTTAAAGTTGTGGAAGATTAGAGCACCTGAACGTATAAAACATTTTATGTGCATGCTCTACCATGGAAGATTGTTAACAGATTTGAGGAAGCATAAGATGGGGATTGGTAATCCTATGTGTAGGTTCTGTCATGATGAGATTGAGTCTGAAATTCATGTTTTGAGGGACTGTCCAAAAGCCACGGCACTTTGGTTGTGTGTAGTGGACATTGCTGCAAGAACAAGTTTCTTTGAAGGTGATTTATCTCATTGGATTAAATTTAATTTGTTTACTAATGTCTATTGGAATCATAATGTGGACTGGAGTGACTTTTGGGCCACTGCTTGTCACGCTATTTGGAATTGGAGAAACAAGGAAACTCATAATGATAACTACCAAAGACCTTTACATGCTAAGAATATTATTATGAGTTATGTTAATGATTATCACAATGCAATAGCAAAGTCTGTTATTGTGACAGCTCAGCCGAGACATTTGGAGGAAGTGGGATGGAAGGAACCTCCGATTGGGTGGGTCAAGATCAATACTGACGGTGCTTGTAAGGATGGTAGTATCGCGGGGTGTGGAGGACTTATTAGAGGTTCGGAAGGCGAGTGGTTAGCGGGGTTCTCCAAATTTTTGGGGAAGTGTAATGCTTTTATTGCAGAGCTATGGGGAGTTTTGGAAGGTCTCCGGTGTGCGAAACGTATGGGGTTCACTGCAGTAGAATTAAATGTGGATTCTTTGGTGGTTGTGAATATTGTTACGAGTGGGAAGGAAAGCAATGCGAGTGGTAGGAGTCTTGTTCAAAAAATTAGAAAACTTCTTCAAATGGAATGGGAAGTGAAGGTTAAACACTCATATCGTGAAGCAAATAGGTGCGCTGATGCGTTAGCTAATATTGGATGTATCGTGGGGAATGAGATGATGTTTTATGAGTCGTGTCCGACTCAAATTAACCATTTGTTAGCTGCTGATCAAGCAGGGGTTACTTTTCCGCGCTTGATTAAGATGTAATTTCTTTTTCCGGGCTTCGCCCTCCCTTTCATCAAAAAGTAAAGTTTCCTTATTACTGTGATTGTTGTTTACCCTTAATTTTTTACAATTTTTTTTATATATCCTCAGTATTTTAGAATGAAATCATTATTTCTAAATTGCTTATTAATATATAAACATATCAACATTAAATATATGATGTTCACAATTTACAAAAATGTACTTGACACTTGTGATCATAACAAGTAGGGATAGCTTGTGTGTTTTTTCAAGTTTGCAACTTTTTCACCATGTGTTCACAACATCAAGCTTCTAGTTGTAGTTTTGCAATGACCGTGCGTTCAAAGTCCAATTGGTTACAGTTCCAAAGACACGAACAGTTACATATCTTTCTCCTACCTATATCAAAATATATTCTAATATGAATGTGTCTCAAAAAACATACAATTGTGTGTTTGTAGTTAAAATGATGCAAGGAAGATGTATGTATCCGGATGACAATTGTGCTTATAGTTGGTAACAATTGTTGATGATATATCTGAGAAGTATTCTAAATATTTTTAAAATGAATTAAAAATCCTATTGGATACTTATCAAAAAATATCAGACACATATAGGCATCTAATATGTGTCGAACACCGATACTTTGCTATTTTTTAAGTACACTTTGTGATAAAACGTCTTGTCATAGCTCTTTAAAATATATTTGGCGTCGGATATATAAAATACTTTTTGCCACATGGTTTTTCTTTTGACTGCAGATTCTTCTTGCGACAACATCCACGGATGGGAAGTGCAGAGTATTTTCCACCTTTATAAAAGGTGTAGATGCAAAGTATGATTATAACAACTCTGAATGTGGTTGACCTTTTCTCTTTATTTGTAAGATTGTCATTTTATTGATGTTTGCTTGTCGAATTGGCACAGGGATTCAAAAAAGAGTACATCTGATATGAAATTTGGAGAGGTTCAATTTTAACTCATATCCTCATGTGATCTGTTGATTTTGATTTTGTTTCTATGCCTGAGTACATACTTTTTAAGTTGTACGACATAACATAACCCCACTGTTTGAAGACTGATGCAAAGAAATATTTCTTGTTTTGAACTTTTAATAGGAAGCAAACAATCTTACTAATATGTAAATATGAATATTACTATTCTTCATGCATAATACATTTTTATACATATAGTAACTACATTGCCTGTAAAGTACGTTATACATCCTTTGGATCTGAGTAGCTTCTCCTTATAGTCATTTTCTTTCTGTTAAACAGTTGATTGTTCAGCTTGATCTCTCATCATCTTGGACATTCGGAGTCAAGTGGTCACCGAGTGGCAATACTCTAGCTTATGTAGGTAAGAAAATTCTCTCCTCTTGCTGGTTTTATACTAGCTGAAATTATGGGTTCCACCTATATGTTTCTTTTTCATGTTTCTGCTTCTAAAGTCAAGAGTTCAATATTGATTGATGTGAGTTTCCATTAAGGTTTAGTTGTCATCTATGTTTATTAAAAGAGTACTATTAAAGGTAAAAATGTATTGATGCTATTAGGTTTTCATGGTGCTTAAAATTTGATTCATTTATATTCACCCGTTTGTATTCTTTTTTAGAAATATTTGGGGGTGGATTCTTAAAAAACCGTGGTTACTTGTGGAAACTTTGTTTCTCGTTTGGTCTGTTTGTGGTTTTACTTGTGGCCAACTGTATTTGTTGCTATTACACAGGTCATAATTCAATGATATATTTTGTTGATGATGTGGGTCCTTCTCCTTTGGCCCAGAATGTCGTGTTCCGTGATTTGCCTCTCCGTGATGTGGGTCAGCATCCACTCTTTCTATCCATTTAGTTTCTCATAGTCTTCTCTCCGAATAATTTACTGATATTTTCTGGAACTGGTGGATCACTGTATGACTTGTTTTCAGGTATTATTTGTTTCTGAGAGAACGGTAATAGGTGTGGGATATGATTGTAACCCAATGGTTTTTGCTGCAGATGAAAGAGGAGTTTGGTATGTAAAAATTCAGATATTTGTCTTTCTAAGGTTTGGCCCGTGCCCGATCAATGCGGCTGGGCCAACTTGTTTTGAATTCTCTTTCCAGGTGGAAGAGAAGTTAGTATTTTGGTTCTGTATTAATTTTCCTTCTTTTTTTGTGTTTTTTCCTCTAGGGGTTTTGTCAGGTATCTTGGAGAGCGGAAGACAGTATCATCTGGATCAAGATATGGCTCACAGGTAAACTACATTTCTTAGGACTCTTCAATATACAGCGATGAGACAAGACAGTTGAATCTCCAGTTAGAAATCAATTTCATTAATCTTATGAATGTCTAATGTGAGAAAATTGAAGAGGTTGTGATGTGGCATGAAACTAGCTTGATAGAGTTCCTGATCTTCCTAGCATGAGACTAATTTAAGCTTGAGAATAAGAAAGAATATCGGGAAAAAAACTGTCAGCTTGAGGGGGCCATTAGTTTCATTTGGATATCTAATGCTCTAGTTATAACATTTAGCTGAACACTACAATTATTACTTTTAAATAACCTGTTACTTTTGCAAGCAGAGATGCATGGATAAGAATCAGAAGTTGTCATTTTTAAGAAAAATGAAATTATTTGGAGAAAATGGGGGAAATACAAGATACGATATATCCTCTAAAACACATAATTCATGTTCCAACTGAAATAATAGCATTGATTGTAGTTGTATTAGGTCAAACTAGTGAAATTGGCACATAAAATTATTCCTCTTTGTACACTGTAAAAGTAAAAACGGTGACTGCAAAGAAATGTTTCACTGTATACCTACATATGCTAGCTTCCTCATAATGTCATGAAGACCATTTATCCACTATTTCTTAACTTCAGGAGTACATGACGTGACTCAGTTGAGGTTTAGCATTGTCTGGCCTTAAAACCTGAAAAAACCTTTATAGATCATCAATGGTTATAATATTTGGTTCTGCCGTTCAATTGAATGATGTTGATTCTTTTTTGTTCCTCGTGCCTTTCTTTCATGCCTAACCACATTGGTGAGCACATGTTGCCTGTTTGATTATTTGAATAGACTTTCTCTAATTCGTGCCTTTATTTTGCTCTGTTTGATGTTTTGTTTTCTTATAAACCAAAGTTCATATTTATTTTAAGAGTTTAATAACTATATGAACTGACAATGTAAAAAAGTTTTAAACAGGCATCCAATCATATTTTACGATAGTATCATGTCTTGTTGTTATTTCCAAAAATAGCTGCACAAATTTCGACTCTGAAATATGATTTGATATATGTCAACTAGATCCAAAGCTTAGTTTATACGAGTTATCGGTTGTAACTATTTCTGCTACACATATCATATTTTTCTTTATGTTGTTAAATTAAGGTTTACTCTCTTTATCCCTTTTACCAAATTCTGTCTTTGATCAGTTCTCTGAAGCATTTGGGAAGTTTTATGGCCAATCCAAGTATGGTGTGGGCAACGATGCTGTTGAAACTTCAAAAACACGTGGAGCAGTTCATGATAACTGTATAAAGTATGTATCTCCCTAATGATCTTGTACTTTTTCCAACCATAGTTGGTTATATTATATATCACTGAATGAATCCATTGACAGTAGATTTCAGGATACACACTTGCATATATACTGTTAGTGACTGATGTGTTTTTTTCCGGCTTGTAGTTCTATCATACCTCTTGGTGAGCATGGAACATTGAAAAGGCGTTTTAGCACATCAGGTTAGTGGTGGGAAAATGGTTATCTGAAATTATCTTATTTCTTGTGCCAGTTTCGGCTAGTTGCTTTGGCTAATGATACTTCCCTGAAACTACAGGATTGGATGGAAGAATTGCTGTATGGGATTTGGAAAATGAGCAGGACCTTCTTGAATTATAAGCTTATTAGTAAATTGTCCCATCTGGGTAAAATCTCTAAACGATGTTGTCGCGTTGTAGATTTAATTTGGTTGTGAGCAATTGGAAATGGTCAAGGCTTGAAAGTATCTGATATCAGCCTCTAAAACTAGAATTTGTATAAAATTTTACCCGAATGATGTCATAGTCTCCTATTCTATTTGTTTAGACTGTTGTGTAATTTCATGCAATGAAGCACTAGAAGTTATATAACCAATGGTATTTCTAGAAATTGAATATCAGTTTGGTAAACTTTAACAAACACTATGGTGCATCAAAGGTTATCCATGAGTGCTTGTTCAACTCTGCAAATGCATACTCATTAAACTCTGCAAATTCTATATATTTAACTTTTTAATGTACTAAAAACATTTGCATATAAGGAACTTTGTTACCAAGAAGAAAGAAAACAAATATAGAAGAAAAAGGAATACATATTTATGACATTGGTAAACAAAGTTTGGATTCCCTAAATATGCCTAATATCTATGGATACATTTACAGCCTGTCATATGGAATTCCCTTGAAATCGTTGTGGTACAAAGATAACAAGCCATCTGGTGGGCTCATACAAACATATTTTATGCCTTTTGCTCCTAATTTAGCCATGTAATCTGCACACTTGTTACCTTCTCGGAATGTGTGGGATAATTCAACCATCCAATCGCGAGAGATAAGCTCTTCAATCTCCTTGATGACTTGAATATTTTGTTGAATCATTAGAAAAGGTTGTGGATCATTGTTTGGCTGATATTCTCGAATCAATGTTAAAGCTTGCGTGCAATCTGATCTACAACTAATTTGTTTATAACCATCTTCCCAAGCAAATAATAATCCATGCTTTATAGCTTCGAGCTCCGCTTCCAAACTATTAGCAAACCCTATAGCAAATTCTATAGGCCCACTAAATCCTGTAAGCCATTCGCCTTTGGAATTCCTAAGTACACCTCCATATCCCGCGCGACCCAGATTTCGAAAAGAACTTCCGTCGACATCTAGTGCTATTTCATTTTCCAAAGGACGACGCCAGGCAACCTTCTACACCACATAAAAAAAAAAATCAAAATTTAGAATAAATACAACATAAATACATACAAATAGGTAACAATGCTATGTAAAAGGCAATCATAACACAAAAAGTTATAGATTTCAAAATTTAAACCAACATATATATGTATTTGGATTAGTGTACTTTTAAGCCTATGGGGCGGCCTGAGCATTAGCGGGAGGGAGGCCACCTAGGGACATCAAAATTATTATTTTTACTTAATAGTTAGTATTATACACACATATATATATATATATATATATATATATATATTTTTAACTAGTTTGAATTAATTTCTATTAAAAATATATTTAACAAATCTAAGACCGGCCTTATTTAAGCCTAGAGTTCTCTTTGGCCTTGTTTGCGAGTTTGGAGGGGAACGGAGTGGATAATTTTGGAAAAAGGAAATGAACAAATGGAGGAAATAGAGGACATTGGAATGGGAAGGTTTTGCAGCATAATACAAAACCTTTCTTATTTGGAGAACTAAAAAATTGTATTGGAGGAGGGTTCGAAGGGTATTGGAGGGTTTATATAAATATTAATATATGTTGCTATAATATTCTTAATATTAAAAATATAAGAATTATAAACATTAGTTTATCATTCTCTAAAAATATACTCTTTCAAAAAATGTGAAAGATTTTTCTATTTTCCTCTATATTTCTCATCTCCAAAGCCCTCCATTCCTCTTCCCACTCCCTCCAGCTGGGTTCTGTTTAGAGATTTTGTTAGCTGTTTAGTGGCACTGTTTTTGTTGTTCCTGAACAACCTTTCTCTACTTCACTCATCCTCAATCTAAACCAGTTTAGCGGCACTGTTTTTTAGGTTGTTCCTCAACCACCCTTCACTGCTTCACTCATCCTCAATCTAAACCCTAACAAACCTTTGTAAAAAAACCTTGTAGTGATATCACTAGCGATGGGATAGAAGTGTTAAGCTTTTGGCATATATTTTCCCTAAAAAAAAAAAGCTTTTGGCATATATTTATTTAACCTTCAATAAATTATACACTTTGTACTTACCTTTACTTGTACCATATTTGAAAACTACTACGAAACTTTCACCAAGAACTTCGATTCTTCAATAAAAGAAGTGGAGAATGTGAGAGAAAAGAAAGAGGACAAATTATATGAGTCTCACTTACATGTAAAACTCTATTTATACTAAAGGATTTTGTTACATAAGAATTTTTGTTATACTTTTTTTTAGGGAAAGAATTCTTCTTATAGTTGTTATATTATTGTTGTTATTGTAAAAGATAAATATATTTGGTTTAGTTTGTTACATTGTAAAAGATAAATATGGTTGGGAGAGTTTGTTACATTTAAAAGTCACATATATGTATACTTGTGATTTTAATCTATATAAAAAAAAAGGAAAAAACTTAAGTACAATTCCTTAGGTGCTTTTCGTATGCTTCTTAACTAAATTCACCATGATTTTCTTAAATCCATAATTCTCTCAAAGTTTGTTATCTCCAAAAAAATTGTATTTTTAGTTAAGAACCATACGAAAAGCACCTAAGGAATTGTACCTAAGTTTTGTCCTAAAAATAATTATATAAATTATTGTTTATAATTTAAACGCAATTTTTTTATAAAATATCTTTGATAATCTATACACGTTAGTGCAATAAAAAAACAAAAAGACGGTCCGCTAGTACATAATAATATAAATTAAAGCCAAATAAAAATGAATTAACAATAAAAATAAACTAACAATAAAAATTATAATAACTAGCCAAAAACGGTGTTCCATTTTTTGCTCTTTTTATTGCACTAAGTTTGAAATAATAATGATTAAAACTAAAAATATAAATGTTTGTTGCTTTCAAGTTATAACAAACTAGTTTTGCGTTGCCCGAGTTAGATATTAAATAAGTTTGTCTGCACGAATACACGTATAAGTATATAATTTATTTAAATTTACAATTATAAATAATATCTTAAAAATAAATATAAATGGTGAGATGAATGTCCAATGTAAGAATAAAAAGTGTAAGAAAATCAATAATGAATTAGTCTAAGTGGTAAGAATTTTGAGTCCCTTTAAACATGTGGTCATGGGTTTATTTCGTGGCTCATGCGTATGAGGAAAAAAAATCGATTGAAAAGGAAGAACCCACCTTTTATGCCTCACCGATTAATGAAAATTAGTCATCTCTAACAATGGTGGAATTTGTGAACCTATATCATGGTTACCTAAAAAAAAGTATAATTAATAAATAGACAAAAGACATATAAATTAACTCCTTAAAAAAAATTATACGGCTTCACAATGGTTATAGTTTTATAAAATATTATATATTCATAGGAAATTGTAATACCCATACTAAACGTATCTAGAAAGTTTAGCATGTGCATTATCTTTAGTACTGGATACATTAAAATTTACAACATAAAAACTACGAATGAATAATTCATACAGTAACATGCGTTCGTACAATCAACAATACAACATAAACTCGTCCAAAGCATAGAAAATACATCCTTAAAGTCT
>Ga0228711_1001382_pt1 | contig 35453 bp, 35 predicted proteins | sample MedpolnodulmetaG_2_FD_177996 | JGI IMG/M metagenome (GOLD analysis project Ga0228711, IMG submission 177996) | Root nodule microbial communities from Medicago polymorpha collected in Santa Monica, California, United States - brown nodules | ecosystem: Host-associated > Plants > Roots > Nodule... | reverse complement strand
AAAAAAAAAAAGTATGTTGCGTGAAAAAACTAAGCAGTACACCCAAGGCATTGTCTATTTTTGTTTAGAGTTTAGAGCAATGAACATAGTTGCAAGATGTTAGTTTTCAAATTTTTGACCAAATATCTCCCATTTCAATGTAAACCTCTTCAATCTCTTATTTCAACTCTTGCAAGAATGACTTTAATTCTTTGTCTAAAACGTTATAATATATTTGTAAGAAAACCAAAGGAATGACATTTAAATTATAATTATAATAATAGTTAAAATGTCCATTGTACAGGCTTCAGTATCCCTTCAAAAAAAGCTATCTTCAGTATCATTATAAGCTGTATTAACGCGCTTATCAACAACAACAGAAAGTTGTATACAAGGGTAAGAGTGGGAATGGTTTGATGGTAGTGCGTTATGCATTTTATGATGTGTGACTTAAGGTTAAGCTCACAAGCCAGATAAACTAAGAAAACCATGTTTCTAGACAGTTTCTGTCTTTGTCAAACATTTCTCAATTAGGTCGCTCAGTTAGTATTTGTCATGTGACAAAAATATAAAGATATGGACAACTGAGAAACTATTGACAGACAGAGAGTAGTTTAAAATATTAATAGAGTCGAAGACTAATTTAAGAGTAGTTTACAAGACAAAGACCAGTTTGATGGTTTTTACTCATTTCTAAACTAAATGGCACTTCATTAACATCTTTCACATAACTGCTAACGTGCATTTCACGACCCCGGTTAATTTTCATTTCCCATCATATTTTTTCCAAAAACATAAAAATCATATATAATAAATTTTCAGCAACACCAGTCACATAAGTGATAATGCATTTTAAGGGTCACTAAACTCAAATGCTTTATTGAATGCAACAATTACTTGCAATTTGAGGGGGGTGCTAAAAAAACACAGATGTAGTTATGCTCACAGCATTAAACATGAAGTTTTGCCTAAATTGTAATTATTAAGTTGATAATAGCGAAACTGCATAAAGCTCATTCACATTGCATAATGGAACTCCTAATGACATGAGGAAAGCATGCCAACATGGTTGAAGCAAACAAGTTTCACCTGAAAATATGACATTATACATTAGTCAAAAATAAGGTTTGAAGCATATTTTTAAAAGCCTGAATAAATTTCTGCGACCATAAAAAACCAAATATGATGAATCAAGAAAAGGGTTAAATTACCTCAAAATCAAACACACTGTTCAGGTATCAGCTGTGGCTGCGATATCATATCATATGAATAAATGACGAATTGCGCTATACAGATGATAGGACATGGCTAGGGCAGAAATCTCAACAGCAAGTAGGTGGAGTTTTGATGAATAGAATACGAACTGGTAGAATGGATCAAAGGTGAGACCAACCAAACCCACTTTCATGTATATCATATAAAAAAGCAAGGTGACAGCAGCTAGGAAAGCTCCAGCAATTCTATTGCAAATTGAGAGCGTCGAAGAAAGCTGAGGCTGATAAACAGGAAGATGAGGAGATAATGGGCGAAAACCGGACTGCTTTGTCTCACTGGTTTTACTTGGGATGTCACTCATAAAACGTCTATGACCAGCCAATCCTAATGTGTCAGCACCCACAGTTTTCTCAAAGTTTCTTGCCATCAGATTATTGACTCCCTATTTAAATGAAAATGTCATCAACCACGTCAAGAAAGCCAAACGACTAAACACAATCAAAGATAATAAAGGAACTCACCATTAGCATTGGACTCTTGGTAGCACTAACTTGAGTACCATATCTAGCTCCAGCCAGCACATTAGTGTCCAGTCCAAGAGCCTGATATCTCTGATGTAAAAGAACAATTCCATGGCAATTAGATTTAGAAATTTATTACAACTAAAAAAATTAATAATTATGCATCACATTATCTGGAACAATGCATTTGTTCACATTTTTTCATTCTAGAACAAATAAGGAATGGAAATGAAACTATATTTCGTGCAAGATGGTACTAGAATGTATGTCAAGGATCACTAGCAACATGTAAAAGAAGGAAGTACCGCTAAACCTAAAGCATAGTCACACGGCTCGGAATTCTCTTCGGTACGCTCAACATAATAATCGGTACGTTACTACTAAAAAAAATATTTAATTAACAAAAAAAGATACACTCAATAATAAAGGTAAGTTTTTTTAGAGGCAATAATAAAAGAAGTAAAACAAAAAAAGAATAATAATAAAGTGCCCCGCAACAAAACAAAAAAACAATAATCAACATATTAAAAAAACAGCCCAGGATAAACAGCAACTTAAATGGGCTGGGTTAAAATTACTTAAAGCCCAATTAATGGTCGTCTTCAACCTACCAATTACTGTATCACTGTAACCGCAGAAACAGTATCGCTTTCACGATTGCTCATCAAATTCGTAAGGGCAACATAGGAAGATAAACATATCCCACATCATTCAAATTCCAAAGTCGATTTTAATCACAGAAAAAGCTCCTCCATATCTTAGCTTCATCCAGAATCGAGTTTGCAGAACCAAAAAATCATGTCTGAGAGGTTAGAACGCACGTTCTGGGCATGGTTCACTGTTTTCACCAAATTCAGGTGCGAATTCTCGTGAACCAATTTGTGAAAGACCCGGTTCCCGGTTCACGTGAACGAATTCGCAGTTCTCTAGGGGGGTGGATGAATTCTGTGACCTTGACCTAAAGTTGACAGTTCAGAACTTCGTTTGAACTTATCAAAATATCAAACTTTGTAATGTAATGCTTGCAATAACAAGAAACTAGTCTCTATGATCTATCTGAATAGGAAATACTAGATATCTGAGATATACACAAAAGAAAAAGCATGAAAAATGTGGTTCCAGTTTTTAGTTAGGATTGTTATTTGACACGTTTTTATTAGCTAATAATTATGCGCAACATATTCCATCAGCTTAAGTAATTTGCATCAAAAGTAGTTCCTTTATGTTTAGGTACTCTAGACTCTGGGCTGTCCAGAGAGAAATGAAGAGTAGAAAATCTGTCCTTCCTTTTTTAGCTCCTAATTTCCTGTACATAGATTATTATTTATCTGTAACTATATTTTCACTACAAAACCTTTTCTTCAAAATCTACAAAAAGAAATCACAACCTAGTAAGCATCATGCATTAGCAAAAGATTATCATGTCAATAACAACAGGAAAACTTCCATCTCGTATTACTAAGAAACTACTTATAATATAACAGGCATAACATATAAGGAAAAGATGTCCAACGGATGTGTATCTAATTTAAATGACAAGGTACAATTAAGTGTGCACACAACTGGTTAGAAGGTCCAAACCACATCCATGTCCAAAACTACTTTTGAAGAAATGGTTATGAATTGGATATGCTTAGGTTTCTGGGAAACTCGATCACAAACAGCCCTAGGTACAATGGAATTAGCTTTGAAATTTTGATTACATAATCACCCATGAATCTCCCATTAATCCAAAGTTTCCCCATTAAACTAAGCAAACTTTGGACGCAAGTGAAAATTGATACCAATATGCAAACTTACTAAATTTACCAGTTTTAACTTGACAAACCTCACCCATACTAAAAACTTGCCCAATCACACAAAAATTCTAAATCAGGAAAACTAAATAACAACGGCGATTGGCGCTAACTGCTGAGATATTGTATGTATATGATCTAAACCTCTTAGTCTTCTATCAACTTCAAAACATTTTTGCACATAGGTAGTAAGGAGGGAAAAGGAAAAGTGTTACATTTATTAACATGGGGATAACAGTGAAATCATGGAAACCTGGGCATACATTGATATACTTTTATTTTCTCCATATGAAATCATGGAAATTAACTTCATTGGCATTTAATAGAACTTAATTACTAAAGAACTGAAACTTGAATTTAATTGAAACAAAGCCTTGCCTCTGCTAAACACTACAGAACATTGACATACTGTGAAATTCCCTTGCCTAAACCAAAGCCCCAATTTCCTCTCAAATGACTGGATGCTTACCTCTCTTTCCCTGCTATCAAGTGTAGACACCATCACAACTTCCCTAAGTACAAAATAGTATTATACTGCTGTGTTGCCACTACAAACAGTTACTTCAAAATACAGAGAAGAGATAGAGGACAATGAGGAGGAGGAAGTGGAACAAGTTTTGGCTGAACATAAAAAGGTGATTTCTTGGAGGGCTTGATTTTAAGGAAGTGAATGGATTTTTGAGGGTTTAGTAGGAGGACTCGTATAATAATCTTTGAAAGCAGTTTCAAAACAACTAAAATAAATATACATATAGGAAATAGTTCAGAAATTCAATTTCATTCTTGTTAGAGTCGCAGACATTAAGCTTTAACATTTCTTGATTGTTTCTTGCTGATTTATTTCTAGAAAATACGAAATTTTAAAGGTATACAATATGAAATGCATGATAAATATATATGGATAGTTATACATGGATATAAATGGAGGCCACATAAACAAGTATTTGTTTTAAATAAATTGGCAAAACTTTACCTACTTTAGAAATATTCATCATAAAGTCGATAATAAGAGAGTACCCATAACCTATCATTCATGTTACACAAGAGAAAACCATAGCCTTGCAAAATGAGAAACAGGAGAAGCAGAGGCTATAGCTGATAGCTAGTTTTCAGTTAGAGTGAAAGCTGTTTCTGTTAAAGTGCCGGTTGTGTGAGTCTCGGGCAATTACAATTACAACTGCTCTAAAACTAACTCACTCTATATAAAGTCAACCCCATTCTGTTCAGAATAACAATTACGCAGGATTTCCATTACAGTTTTCATAGATTTTGCTCTAGTTAAATTTCTAAAAAGGGGGGGAGACATGGCTTAATTTTGAAATCCTTATTGAGTAAACAGTTATCAACTGGTTAAGTTTTCTGAGAAACTCAATCACGAACGCCTAGGTATTGTGGAACTAGTTTTGAAATTTTATTTATGCGATCATTCAGTTTTCATCGTCAATTCATACCAATGTTGTCCCATGAATCTCCCATCAAACCGAAGCTTCCCCATTAAACTAGTCAAATTTTAGACATAATAAGTTAAAATTGATACCAATATGCAGAATTAAGTAACCAGTTTTAATTTAAACAAACATCCTCTATACACTAAATTTGCCCAATCACCCAAACGTTAAAAGCCAGCTCAATTAAACAACAATATCAATTAGCGCTGACTGCTGAAATAATGTCTAAACTTTTAAATCTTACAGTTACAGTTAGATAAACTTCACAATATTTTTGCAGCCATGTAGTAAAGAGATCAAAGGAAAAGCATTACAATACATCCAGTATTGTCAAAATCGCAGATCACAACAAATAGCCGTTTGTTCAAATTTTATTACACTAAAGTGCTATACATTGCTACAACCACTATTAACCAAAGATTTGTATTAAATCGCACGTCGCAGACAATCACAGTGTGTTAAAATTCTAATATCCAATCATTTCATTTCATGCTTAATCCAAAAACTCGAAATATAGCTAAATTATTTCACTCCCCTTAATGTAACTAAATATAAATACTCGAAATCAATTTTCTGAATGCAATATAGAACAAAACACACACAGAAACACAGTTAATCATACCAAAGAATTGAACTCGTTAGCATGACCAGCAAGCTTATTCTCAAGAATCTTAGGTAAAACATTGACATGTCCCTTGGTAGAATTTTCATCCGCTGAAAAAATAGCATGCACATTCAAATAAACATGAAATCACAATAAGCATATTTAAGGATCAATTAAATTAATTGAAAAATTAGAGAAATGAGAGAATCAGTACCGAAGGGAAGAGTGGTGGTGGTCCGGTGGAGGCGTTCTCCGGCAGCGGCGGCGGCGGCGGGAGAGAGGGATCCGGTGGAGCGAGGGATGGAAGAGAAGGTTGAAGAAAGAGAAGAAGAGGAAGATGATAAGAAGAACTTGGATTTGGTTGATCTGAGAAGCCAAGACATGGTGATCGATTATCAATTCAGAGAAGAGGGAAGAGAGAGAGAGAGAGACGGGGTTGGGGCGTGTGGAAACCACCTGAACGGATCCGGATTGTATAACTTTAAGGAGGGTAAGTCATCATGTAACTTTGCCTTAATTTCTATCCTTAGATTAATCTTATGCTTCATATTTTGACACGTGTCCCTCTCAATTTTAATGTTAAAAAACAAATCAAATTGAGATATTGGAATCCATTTTCTCAGTTATCTTTATCTTTAATATCTGTAAAATCTATTCATGTCATAATTGAAATCGAAATCTAATGAGTTCTTTTCATATATATGTGTATGTAGATCTTATACTTTGTATGGAGGTTAATGGCGGCCCTGACGGTGAGGAGGAGGGACGGCGGTGAGGTGGAGGGACGGTTGGTTACAAGTTGGGTTTGTGAAAATGGGTTTCAGGTTATCCATTATCAATCTGATTTATTTTATTTAATTTGTTTAAAAGAAAAAAATGACTTGGACACTTGTCAACATCTGTCTTACGTGATTGATCTAATCTAATCTAATGGTTATTATTGCTCCAAAGTTATGTAACTTTCCAGCAAAAAAGTTATACAATCCGGATCCCTGGTAACACTTACATGCAAATACACCCTTCAAATTTAAAATTTATGTACCAAATGCAACCTTGTTGAACGAAAAATGGGTTTTGTGAAATGTCTCTAAAGTTTTAATGACAACAAAGTATAAAAAAAAAAAAAAAAAAATATTGAATATGTTGGCATGTGTTCAATTGTGCAGGATCATAGAATTAAATTCAAAGTATTAAATCAAGATTTGGGTCTGAAAGAACAAGATTTTGAGATGTTCTTGACCGGTCAAAACACCAATCCCATGTTGACATGTGGCCTAACTTACATCACCTTAAGGCTATGCGCCTGAGCGAACACACCAGCTTTGATGCGCCACAACACACACAGGCGCGCATCCGCGTGAGGATCACACTACATGTGTCCTCTAACCGTCTCTAATTACACGCCGCGAAACCAAGAGGCAGATATTCCCAACACGCGACTATTTAAGGGTGAACTTGCTTCACCCTCAAGGTATGAGTAACTTTTCACAACACTTTATACACACTTTTTCTCAGTTCCATTATTGACTTGAGCATTGTAGTGCTAACGTGTCTGTAGACATCTTTCGTTCCACCGTGAAGACTCGTCACCGCCAGACCGAAAACCGTTACCGTCATACCAGAGCACTTTCCGCCACCGTTACCATTCATCCATCCTCACCAAACATATCATTTGTCTATAGAACGAGGGGATCGTTAGCTAACCACCAAGGTCTAACGATCTTCCACCGTAACTGTTTTCTGTTATGCGCTCCTCCGGCATAACCGTTTTCAGCTTCACGTTCCTCCAACACAACGGTTGATAGTTACTACTCCATTCTCCGAAGTAATGGCCAGAACTCGCAGGGGAGACACCACGAGTCGCTCTTCCACCGCGCAAGAATCACGTCTTACGATTCAAATCCTCTAAGATCGAACGGTTCTGATTATCGAACCGGCGAATCCAAAAGAAAACGACGTAATCCTCGACGCAGCGATCGACACTCGTACTACCGCCGCGATGAACACGACGATTGTCCCTCCACCTGCTCTGTGCACGGAGGATGTTCATGTGCCTCCATCGTCTTTTTCGGTTCCTCTGCTGCATGAGACGAACGAAATCTTGATGAACCTGGTGAACTTGCTCCAACGAGAAAATAATTGGATGAAACGCGTGGAAAAGAATCAAGAGAAGATTCCGATGGAAGTCGCCACACAAATCTAAGAAGCTCAACAGAACAAACACCTTTAAGCCAAGCGCACATGCCTGCAAACACCTTTAAGCCAAGTCTAGCTTGAAACTTTCATAAGCCCATTGGATTTTGGAAAACTTTCATAGTAGACAACCATTTTCCCCAGTGAAACTACATTATCCCCTAACGGAGTCGGATCTCTTCCTTTAACAGACTCGGGTATCCTATTGTTGTTTCTTTCCCTAGTCGTTTTGTCTTTGTCGTCTTGCATTCATACTTGCATCACAAGCATTCATGACATTTTAGGGTAAAAAATGATGTACTCTGTATTTAAGTCTATTCGGCCCGTCGAATCGAAGATTTTATCTACAAGTCTCCGGACGAAGAAACTTAAATAGGGGCATCTGTCACACCCCAATTTTTAACCTAAAATTCTTTTTTTTTTATGCGTCTTTTGGACTGGAACTTTTTGTCGTTTTAGACGAAATTTCGGCAGAGAGGTACTTTAAAATACCTCATTTAGTTGGTTTTTAGTTTTTTTTTTACTTTTTACTATTATTTTTTACTTTTTAGTCTTTTATTTATTATTTTTATTTTATTCTCGTTTTTTATTTATTTATTTATTTTCTGTTTTATTTATTTATTAATTATTTTTAATTTTATTTTGTTAAAAAAATAAAAGAATCAGAGAAAAAGCAAAAGAACATAGGCGCATGCCTCTGATCCCCCACATTTTCCAGATTTTCTTCAATATCTTGGATTTGTTGCCATTTTAGTTTGATTTTATTTCTATTTTTGTCCAAAGGTGCAGTTTACAGTCCTCAATTCATGGTCAATCCGGTCCTTGTCAAAATTCATCAGTCAAAACAGTTTTTCAATCTCTTTAAAACACATTTTGAGAATCAAAATGGGAGAGGAAATTTTTTAAGGCAAAGTCCACAAACCCTAGAGAAATATTTCTCTCCATAATCACCAAAAACATAGTACAACCACCAATCTCAAACCACAACTTCAAACAGTCACAAACTCACAACCAAAACATTAAACCAACACAACAACAGTACCACAATTTCGAACCAAAAAAGAACAACAACAGTACCACAATTTCGAACACAAACACATCATAAACAAACCATAATATAACCGCAAAACCAAAACACAACACAAAAGTAGACCCAACTCACAGATCCATTCCAAAGAACAAAAGGTAGTAAAAGTTTTGTTTTTTTTAGATCTAGGCCGGTGTGTTTATTTTTTGGGTTGAGATATGGAAAGTGGAGGAAAAAAAGGGTTAGAAAGAGTGAAAAATAAAAATGGAGGAGTTTTTAACTCCGGAAAGGCGCTGCCGCCGCTGCGGGCTCGCCGGCCACCACGCCGGAGGAGGGGGAGCATCGGAGAAGGTGACCGGAGTGTCACCAGATTTCTAGAGAGGGGGCAGAGTCTCTCTCTAAAGAAAGAGGGAGGGAAGAGAGAGAAAGTTTTTTAAAAGTGATTAAATCTGAACGGTAAAGGGTATGTAAGCTTTTTATCCTAAACTACGTGATTTTGATCGTGGATACGTAAGCAAAAGACTTTGTCTTTCCAAATCGGTAAAAAAAATATAACAAAATATTCACTTTTTCATTATCTCATTAATCTTTTTTACAAGCAAATAAAAAACAATTTTAGCCAAAAATAAATAAATGCAAGAGGTTTCTATAGAGTACTATAGACGTTTAGGGTGTTAATATCTTCCCTTTACGTAACTAACCATCAAACCTTAAATCTCTAGAAATAAAAATTGTGCGTTTATTCGAACTTTTCCTCTTTCCCTTGGAAAAAATTAAAGCTCGGTGGTAAACTTAAATTTATGAGTCAACGCTAGTCAATAGCTTGAAAAACAGGAAAACTTCAAAATAAGGGTGGTTTCTTATAACAGAGATCCATGAAACCAACATTTAAGTTCTCAATCCTAGAACCTTGTCTTCTACCATAAAAAAATCTTACACAAGTTCTAAACTTAAAGCATAATACAAGAAAGAAGCAAATTATGATAATAGAAACCTGTTTAAATGGATGAAACGAGAAAGTGGACCTTTATGGAAATAACTGTTGAAATTGAGAAGCTTCAAATACAAAAGAATAACAAAGAACTTAACTGATGGTAAAAGCATTTTTAATAAACTATCAAAGCCCTTTATTCTCTTGCTGGAAACCTTTGGAGACCAGGAGGCACTCATTGAATGCAACGCTTCACATGGAGACCCATTCCCTTAGAACGAAGCAACGATCCAAATCCTTGCATCTGATCAATCCAAAGATTAAAAAGAAACCCACTCAATATCCAAATATCAAGATAAATCCAACGGCTATAACACTTACTCGAAAACTAATGTTGAGAAAACAACTCAAGGGCCCAAGTAATTAACTGAATTACTAGCCTTTACACGTAGAATCCAACGCTGCCAAAGCTTATGTCCCCTCAATCTCATCCCTAAGATACCAGCAATACATGCTGAGAGCAGGCACGAATCCGAGGTGGGGGCAATGGAGTCCGTCAACCCGATTTGCCTCCACTCGTGTATTGTATTTTTAACTCAAAAATAGTTATTTATTCAGTTTAACCCCACTTATATAATTTTATTGTCTTTACCTGGTCCATTTATTACACTACAAAAAATTATAAAACTAAAAAGAATCCTAATGAGTGTTGTAAGAACACTAGTTAATAAATCAAAAGAACTAGTTTTTTTATAAAAAGTTGTTGTAATTATTATATCAATAAAATAACGCTTATTTTAAAATAATTTTTTTTTATGAAATCTTTAACCAATTATCTTAGAGCATATCATTAGCAAGACCATAAAACTACTATTATAATCTAAATTATTATTATTATATTTTTTGAAAAAGGTTGTGACTGACGATACGCTAGTTGTAAAAAATAATTAATTATGGTTATATTTTTTATACTATGATAGAAATTGACAAATATTTTTTTTAAAAAATCAACATTTTATGGAAATTATAAATATAACTTGTATAATTTTCGCACACTTACGTGTTTATAAAGTTTTATATAAATTTTTATGATATAACTTTGACCCCGCTTATTAAAATTTCAGGATCCGTCATTGGCTGAGAGCGAAAACAATGACATCAATTACGAGGGCATCAATTAGTCTCTCGTACTCGCGAGCATTTATTTTTTAGGAGCATAGGGTAAAACCTTCATTGAACATCTCTTTTAAGTCAAAATTTTCCTAATTATACGCAAGTAGAGTTCCTTATAAAATAAACCAAGCAACTCATTTTGATCATCCCTTAGAAACAATTCCCTGATGAGCATCATTGTAACCCCTGAAGCTTTCGAGGGCGTGTAGTGGTCGGCGGTGCACAAGGCATGACAATGAGCGGCTTATTGCAGCTTCTAGGCAAATTGAATCACATCGGAATGAGAGGGATCATGAAGCCTTGCATGTATGGGCCTTCATAGTTGAAGGAAGATTTATAAGAATTGTTAGGTACTACTTATATCAACAAGATGCCTCTTATTTTACCTAGTCTATTCCATAAGAACTCCATAGTTAAGAATGCTTGACTTGGAGCAATTTTGAGATAGGTAAACTTATGAGAAGTTTCTCGAAAAGCATGCTAATGAGGACAAAACATGTTGAAAAGTCATTTGGGATGTTACAAGTGGTATTTGAGCATATCTCTTCCAGTACGATATGGTTCAGGGACAAAACAAGCGGAAGCTAGTGGGCATGTAACGCCCGAGGTTGACGAGTGCGGGGATTGGTCATTGGTGCACAAAGCATGAAAATGAGCGGCTCTTGGTATCTTCTAGGAAAACTGAATCACATCGGAATGAGAGGGATCTAGTGGTCGTGCAAGTATGGGACTGCATGGTTGAATGATGACTTGTAAGAGTTGTTTGGTACTACCTATATCAACAAGATGCATATTTTTGGTACCCTATTCCATAAGAACTCCACAGTTAAGAGTGCTTAACTTGGAGCATTTTTGGGTTGGGTGACCTTCTGGGAAGTTTTCCAGAAAGCGTGCAAATGATGACAAAACATGCTGAAAAGACCAGTGTTTGTTTATGGATCGGTCAACAATACATAAAGTCGTCTGGGATGTTACAAACATCGCTCTCATCTCCCACGAGCATCCTCATCATCAAAGCGAAAATTGCTCATTCGCAAACACAAATTCTCTTCGAATTATTTATCCTCATATCCATCACACCCCCTCTATACGAGGGGGTACTCGCACTAAAATGGAGCGACGATTCAAACTGCAGAATCGTAACCGCTCACCGTAACCGTCAAGCAACAACTATGAACGTTGTAAACCTTACGACAACCTGCATATGTATAAAAGAGGACTTCAAACAGTCCCCAAAGGTACCATATTTTCTATCTCTAATCGCATTTCTAGCTCAGAATACTGACTTGAGTGTCGTAGTGCCTCCATTTATATCACTCCTCTCTGTTCCAACTCTCATGAACAATTAGCTCATCGGACACCATTCTGCTAGTAGATCAGTACCAAAATAAAACAAATATTAATATTTAAATTGTTCTACCTAAACTAACTTCATAAAATAATAGATAAAAAAAGGTTCGAATATATATAATAATCTTCCTTGTCTTTATCTTGCATATATATTAATACGTAATTTCATCCATACATGGTGATTGCGTTACAAAATTCCAATTCTCAATTAGCGATTGGTGGCCTTGGAATATGAATATTATCGATGGTAGATGGAAATAAACCACATCCACAAAACTTGTGTCCAAGAGGACCAACACAAAAGGGAATAGTGGGAGGAGGAAACTTTCTACAATAATCAATACAATCTTCATGATTTGTGCAACACTCACAATCAGGACAAGGTTTACCATCAGTACTTGGGCAACATTCTTGACATGCTGTAACCGTAACATCATTTATTGGGGATATGATCTCATCACCCAACCCTTTTGCTTCTGATCCCATGTACATGTCTGCATATACACATAATATATGAACACAAGAAGAATATGCATGCAACGTGTGAAATTAATATTTGAAGGGGATAATCGATTGGAGTTAAAAATCAAAAATTGACACATAAAAATGATTTTCTACCTGAAGCAATGATGAAGAAAGCGAACACAAATACCAACTTGATAGCATAACAATTTCTTCTATTGTCCATTTTGTTCACTTAACATAATTTTTTATTTACTCATAGGTTTATATAGCCAAAGGGTAACAAAAAAATATAGCCAAAGGATAAGAGTGAGACCACCGTGGAAATTATAAACTCTCTGTTTATTTTTTTTATAAATAAACTTTCTGTTTTTGATAAATATAATATGGTATTTATTAATGAACCATATATTTTTTTTTGAATGATTAAATAACAAATATATACAAAATCAAATGTAATTGATTACACTAAAATATTATGGTTATATATTAAAAATATTTGACCGTTTGATAGCAAGAATCACATTCCAATAATTAATAATTTTCTTTTATAGTTATATTCAAATATTTTATGTCATGATAATATCATAAATACACTACTAAATAAAGTTATATAACCAACAAAAAATTAGAAATTTTTCCAACAAATTGAAATCAAAATATTTTTCAAATAAATAGAAAAGTAACACTTTAAAAGTAAAATTTTCTAGAAGGTTAATTGTTTTTTTGACTTAGCGCCTTCCCAAGAGAATGATGTAATTCAGAGTTGGACTAAAAAAATAAGTAAAGTCTAGTCAAAAACAGTTTTAGTCAAGATTTGAACTCGGGATTTTTTCGAAAGATTTGTCTGAATGTTTCTATGTAATTTAGTCTAAAATAAGACCATCACGAATTATAATTTGAAAACAATAACCTTAAACATATTCCTACTAAAGGAGTAGACTTTACCTGGTCAAATGATAGGAGAGGTGCTAGATATACTAAGAAAATACTTGATAGAGTTTTATGTGATCAATACTCTTACATGTGATCAATACTTGGAAGAATGAGGTGTTTGGTAATGTTAATGAGTTAGTCCTTCATGCTGGAAATCATTTCCAAGTTACTCATGAGCCAGTAGACATTCTAGGTCACACTGATGCATTATTAGAACAACAAAAAGATGCACAAATAAGTTTAGACAATTCTTTAGATATGAAATAAGTTTTTTGGAAAGATAAACCAAAAGTAAGAGCCAATTAAAGGGAGACAAAAACACCAATTTTTTTTCCACATAAAAAGCCAAAATCAAATCTAAAACCAACAAAATTACCCTTATTAGAAATGATAAACACCTTTTAACTGAGCCGGAGCAAATTGCACTCTACATAACTAACCATTTTCAAATTCCTTTTCTCTCTTCTTCTATTTTGTAGGATAGCAGCTTGGTAAAAGAAATCATTCCTGACTTGGTGACCGGTAACGTTAACAATATGTTTGCATTGCTACCTTCAAAAGCTAAGATTCACAATGTTGTAGTTTGCTAGGAATAAAGATGGTGTTCCTAGCTAGGCCATATCGATTTGGTGCAGTTTTCTATCAGACTTATTCAGAGATTATTAAGAAGGATGTAGAGAATACGGTTTTTGAGTTCTTCATTGAAACTTGGATGATGTCCAAATTTAATGCTAACATTTTAATTATGATACATCATATTCGTAACGATGATACTGATGGACAATATATACCTATAGTTCTAGATGATATCAAATCCAAAATAATCTCAAATATCATATTGTTGATAGGTTTCTTGAAACAAAATGAGTTTAAATAATGCCTCTTAAGTTTTGATGATAAAAGGTATTAAAAGTTCAATTGGATCTTCTAATATTTGTTCAAGTGTGCAGGATCATAGACTAAAATTTATTATGTTTTATTCAAAGTATTAGTTTGAAAGAACAAATTGAAGAGCAAAGATTTTCAAGAGAAGCCTTGTTGCAAGTCAGAATTTGAAGAAGTCAGACTCTGATGACTACCCAAACTCTGGAAGAAGTCAGACTCTGAAGATCACCAGAAGCTGAACCTCATACCCTAGAAGTCAGACTCTAAAAAGCTGAAGAACAAAGGAGCAGAAGCATTGGATGTTAAGATTTGATAGTTCTGAAGATCAAGTAATGGTTCTGGAAATGTCAAAAGGTCAATGGTTGTCACTTTCAGAAAAGGACAATGAAGGACAATGTGTACGACCACTACCTCAAAAATTTCCATGTGCGTTGTATGAAGCTATATATAGTTGTGTCTCCATTGGAAAAGAACAATTAATTTTATATCAAGGAAAGGATTCAAATTCATTCATTCATAGGACATTAACCAAATCAAGCAACAAATCAATGACGAATGATTAAGCTTCTCAAATGACTCTTTGATGCGCTGGCACTCTTCAACGTCTCTTTTCAGCATCTATATATATATATATATATATATAAAGGATTGAAGACCTGACGAAATTACAAGGCTGTACAATATTATACAAGTGTCAAAACTCTGTCAAATTCATTACACATCAAACACTTAGAATTTCTTATAAACTTTCATAGCTTAAAAATTTTCAGTCTAGAATTTTGTCATACCTCAATTTTTGACCTAAGTTCCTACTGTCACACGCTCTTTTGACCCGAAATATTCTTTGATTTTCAAAGAAAATTTCGGCAAAGAGGTATTTTAAAATACCTCATTTTTGGTTCGTTCTCGAGCCCGGCTTTTATATTATTTTATTTTAGTCTTTTTTATTTTATTTTTATTTTTATTTTTATTAGTTTTTTTATTTCCATCTTTTATTTTATTTTTGTTTTGTTTTATTTAGGTTATTTATTTTCTTTTTATTTATTTCTTAGAATAGTCCAAAAATACGTCGAGGGTCCAATTTTTTTTCATCCATGCCACAATCAGTGGCCGACTTACAGAGTCAGCCCCTTTCTTTCCAAAAATGTGTTAGTCAGTATCAAGTCACTTAAACACCTATTCATTGCCATTAAGCAGGTTTCCTTTTAGAAAAAGGATCATTGGTCTTAAAAAGAGAGGAGAATTAATCAGTAACACAGAGAAAAGCTCCAAAAGAAAACATCGAAAAAACCACAGAAAGGAGATTGAAAAAGCAAAAACTCAAAATTTTCAGTTACACATTCCAAAAACATCACAATATCACAACATCACAAAAGCCAACATAGATCCGAACTCAACACCATAAAAAGCCAACACAAATCCGAACACAACACCATAAAAAAGGCCAACACGAATCCAAACACAACATCATAAGTCCAACACAAATCCAAACACAATACCACAAAAGGCCACAAAAAAATCCGAACCAACAAACTATCACCAAATCCGTAACCCACAATTCAAAACCGTACCATAAACAAACTTTCACAGCGTTAATCCAAAAAGGTAGATTTTTTATTTTTCGTTTTTAGATCTAGGATTTTGTGGACCTTTCTTGAAATTTCTAAGGGGAGAAACAGAAAGAGGGGAAGAAAAGGGATAAAACAAGCACACAAAAAAAGGAAGTTTTTAGGTCCGGCGCCGCCATCCTTGGTCGGTCGCCACCGCGCCAAAAAATTCAAAGTCACCGGAGAAGGTGACTGGAAAGTAGAGAGAGAAGAGAGCATTTTAGAGAGAAGTGGAAAGAAGAGAGAAAAAATTAAGGAAAAATGAAGGAAATAGGGGGTTTCAGCCTACTTATAGCCCCCCGGGATCTTGTGCGTATGGGTGCATGTCTTACCATGCACCTTCGCCTTTCAGGCCTTCATGTCTAGCACTTATGTACTCAGTTGGGAAATAGTGATGTGTATGAGTTCGTTGATCCATTTTTCATTCACGCAGAAAATGACCAAGATAGTTCTCGGTCTCATATAACCACAAAGTTGTTTGAGGGTAACAAAGTTTGTTATTTTGCACCTTACCTGAGTAAGTAAGTGTATTTATAATATCCCTCTAAATTCTCGACAGACTGCAGTATCGATGAACGTGACAAAGAAGATATATTTATATGCAAATGATTAATAATAACGGGAATATTTAACTGCAGTGTCAGTTAAATACGCTTGTTCAGTTATCAGTGTCAGTTCCCGAACGGTTTAACAAGATTTTTATGAAGGGGCAATATTGTCATTTTACCTAAGCACTTTATATAGACCCCAAGGCCCTTTTCCTTTCATTTCACCAATTCATTTCTCTCTCTCCAAAACAGAATTCTTCCACTTCTCTCTTCTTCCTCCATCGGCCTTCCTCCCTTCCTCATCAAATCATGATCAAACTTCATGGAATCTAACATGCAAAGATGATTAATTGATCCCTAGTGCAATTAAATTAGCATGCAAGCTTAAGTTCCCCTTCTTCCTTCACCGTGGCCGCAGCCATCCTCCTTCCAACCTTTGGGGATTTTGCCATTCAAGCTCAAGTTGTGACTCCATAAGGATTATTGCAACTATTTGTGACTTGGGTTAGTGATTAGAAGCAAGATATGATGAGATAAGTTTGAATAGAAGCTGAGGACTATGAAGAGAGGTTTGAATAATTAGAGCAAGGGCTGAAACAAGGAATTAGGTTGTTGATGTTAGGAGCAAGAGAAAAGGCTTTTGTTTGAGACAAGAAGATTGAGGTTGGTTTTGCTTAAAGTTTTACAAGGTAATCAAATTAGTTGTTTTTAAAGAGTTAACTTTTAGCTTATTGTTGTTAAGTTGGGCTAGGACTGTTTTTGAGAGAGTTAAGCTGTTATGGTTGAGTTATTATACCTAGAGGAGATTATGCATGAACTTTTAAAGAATAAGTAGAAATTCGTATGATAATTGGATTACTACTATTGATGTGTTGATCAAAGTTAAGTGATTATTAGATATTTGGATTCTACGTCCCATTCCCTTCAATTCGGATATAAGTTTCATGTATTTTGGAATAGGAATGAATTCGGAAAACATGTGTGGGTAAACATTAACATTATTCGGCAATGAATGGCACATGTGAGAAAGATAATATGATTTATGTTCGGGTAGTACTCTAACCCTAGCTATTGGGGAATCTCTAGAACCTCGACTTAGACAGTTGAGATTAGCTATGTTAGTATGTTGCCAAGGCATACCAGACTTAAGTAAGTCGTGTCTTTTGCTATCCACGCAAGGGGGATACAAAAGGTTCACGTTAGGGGGACGGGATACACTCTGCAAGGTAGGCCCGCACGACATTCAGAGGAGTCCAGTATTAACCTCATATAGGTTTTTCACTGGTCATGTTATGGGGATATTTTCCGGGGTTACTCCACTCGGGATTATTCTGTAAAATGAACTCAGATAATGTTGCTTATTACACGCTAACTTCTAACATAATAAGAACAAGACATGAATACGATATGATACGATATGATATGATATGGCATGATAAGTATTATGAATAGATGTTCCGAACGATCTAGTACCCCGCACGATCGTCTAGGTATGCAGGTTATCACACACGTATAAACCCGAATGGGTTGAGTGTAGACACGTGGCGACCCTAGGTTTCCTGAGGTTGCCTATAGCCTAGGATTAGGTAGAATGTCTCATCCCAATCCTTTTGTTTACAGATCAGCAGGTTGCTCGTAGCAAGAGGTCGCAGTCATGTAGCCGAATGGATGACCATCATGTGGCCGTTCGTACAAGACGTAGAATTTTCTTATGTATTCAAGTTATAGTATGAGCTTGTATTGGATATCAGGTATTATTTCGTGGTACGTACGAACTTGTATCGATGTGTATAATCATTTGAAGCATGTAAAGTTGTAAAATTTTAATGTATCTAGTACTAGGTTAACACACATGCTAAATATTCTAGACACGTTTAGTATGGGTGTTACAGTATTTGATCTTCATAGTGTTTTTTTCGCTATAATTAATCACCTATATATTGAAAGAATTAAAGTTAACAAATTTAATTTTTTGTTTCCAAATGTAGTCGCCATTGGCAATTTCTCATTATGGAACCAAAAAAACAAAATGTAGTTTTCCTATGTTCAATGGGGTGGAAACCGAATGAAAATATCAAGAGCATATTGTTAATTCGTAAGTATTTAACTTATGAAATTTAATTATGATGTATTTTGTACTAGTGAGGGCTCTTTACTCTTTGGGTTATTCCTAACTTGATTTTTTAACAAGACAACTTTATTGAATATATTTTATTATTGTAGTGCTATTGCGTAGTATAATAAGTTGAGTGGTTTGAGAAAGCCAGGAAAGCACACATGGGATACTCCCACAGAAAGTTAAAAATTATATATGAAGAAATTCATATAGTAATATAAGTCTTGTATATATAATATTTACTCAATCTAATTTCATATTTTTGACAACTGTATTGTCAAAGACAACCGTTCAATTATGAGTGTGGCTACTATATCATGATACATATGTTGAACATTGTATTAGCTGGTATTACTGATTCATGGGATCTGGTGCGTAATTGAATATTTCAATTATTTGTGTTTTTTGTGTTTTTTTTAAGTTAATATGATATTATAATTAATATGTTTTTTCTCTTCAGGTTTTTGGAGACAAAAACCCGTTTACTGATGATGAAATTATGAATGTTCAAGAACGTTGTGCAAGTTTGATCCTTGAAAGACTTTGACGTAATTTATATGTCTAGCAATGAACATGCTTTGAAACAATGACAATTAATTATTAGCTTACGTCTAGTTTTATGGTATTAATGAATGATTTTGTAACTTTGAATTTGTTTACAGTTTGGTATGAAATTTATTCTAATGATATTTTATATTAGTGGTTGTGTATGAAATTTTAGATTAATTTGTTAAATTTTGTATTATAATCATATATACAATGGTAATAGCTAATAAAAAAAATTAAGCAGGTTATTAAGTGGATCACAGTATAAACTGAAAAACTGTGAATTTTTTTTTATCCTTTTTAAACCTTTTAAAGTGGGGTGACTTGACTTAATAAACATATTTTAAGTGGGGTGACCTAACTTAATAAAAAAAATTAAGTCAGACATCATTTAACTTAAAATCAAAATAGTTACTAAGTCGGACACCTATAAGTTAGATCCCCAACCGACTTAAAAAGTCCTTTTCACCCAACTTAAAAAGTGTTTTCTGCACTAGTGGAGGCAACAAATGCAACTAAAAATAAGGCACCTGCTAAAGAAGGAACATCAAATGAGGTGTCAAATGTAAAGAAAAAGAAGGCTCCAAAGGCAAACAAGACTCTAAAGTCTAAGAAGGCACCAAAGGCAAAGAAAGAGAAAGGACGGAAAGAAAAAAAAAATAAGGCAAGGATCATAAGTACCACCTCCAACCCAAAATCACAAGACTAGATTTAAGTTATGCTAAATATTAGTAGTTTTATTTTGTGAAGTGAAATTCAAGTGGTTGTAGACTTGGTCTTTTTGTTCAAGGCCGGTTATAATACTAGTTCATGATTTGTTATGTGAAGTTTTAACAAGTTTTAAGACTTGGCATTATGATGATAATTTGTAATCCTTAATAAGTGGTGTTTGGTAATGATATTATGCATCTTTCGCAAAAATTATGATGACAATTTGCATATTTAGTAAAGCTATCGAAACGGGTTATTCAACCTGTTTAGGGATGACCCTAACGCGTTTCGGATTTTATCGGGGCAAACCAAAAAAACCTTCTTAAAATATGGGCATTAAAAACACTACCTGAGCCCGATCCTATACGGGTTGCGGATTACGAATTAAATAGGTCGGCCATTATAAAAATAAAAGTATTATAAAATACTCATACGAAATTTCTTATAAATAATATTTTTGTTAGATTTAAACATTACCTAGAACAAAAAAAAATGTAACTATTTTTCGTTCTAACGTCCCAAATTAAAACGTCAAGATTAATATTAGTAGGGAACTCACTAGATAAGTAGATCTCATCCCTTCCTTAAAAAAATAAGTAGATTCCATCCCACTTCTTTTCTTATTTTTCAGATAGACAGGTGAAGGTTGTTGGCCTATATGGCCAATAAGGTCGCTAGCTAGAGGGTGTGAATAGCTCTTTTGAAATTTTTTACCGAGTTTGTCATACCCCAAATTTTGATCAGTTAAAACTTTTAGTCGTATTTCAAGCAGTTGAAACTTTTTTTTGTTCGTCTTTTAAACGCCGTGAAATTCCGTCGTCTCAGACGAAATTTCAGCATAGAGGTATTTTAAAATACCTCATTTTGGCTACCAAAATGGACAGTTTTAAGTGTTTTATTATTTTATTTTTATTGTCTTTATTATTTATTATTTTCTTAGTCTTTCTTATTTCATTATATTTTATATTATGCCTTTTTTATTATTTATTTCATTTTTATTTATTTTATTTCTTTATTTTCGTTTTTATTTACTATTTAATTTTTAAATTCTGTTTTAATTGTCTAAGGGTCCTTTGTTCTTATCCTTTTGTCCACATGTCACATTGCTATTAGTCTGATTCAATCTGGCCAATCAGAGAGAGGCACTTGTCCACCTAACCCTAGTTTTGTCAGCTATATATAGCAAAACCCATATATATATATATATATAAGTAATGTTATTTTTATTAGGACAATTTACAAGTGGCATCACCTCATGCATTCAATTTCCCTCCTATTTTATATTGTATATATATCTCAACAAACCAAATCTATTTTTTTATTTTCACATAGATATCTCAATAAACTCATCCAATTAACTTTTCAAAAATGGAATTCGAACACAGCACCAGCCGAAAATGCCAGAGAGAGAGGCAATGGTCCATGGCAACGCCACGGGAAATCGCACTAGCATTCCTTGTCGTCGGAAGTGAGGTCCAATAGAAGGGAAGGGATCCAAGCAGGGTGCCACAAAAGGGGAGGGATGGGGATGATTGGCATGATGTGAGATCACGGCGTCGGACAGCGATGCGACAGGAAGAAAATGATCAAAACAGGCAGAGGGAAGAAGGTTGTGGGAGTGGGAGGTCATGCTGAAGTCGTTAAGGCACGTGGGATTGAGGGATAAGTTAACATGAGCATGGGGTTGCTTGGAGCGGAGGGAGGGAAAGTGGAGGTTGTTAAGGAAGGAGGGGTTGTGGGAGGGTGGGTTAGGTGGTAGTTCGGGTGAGGGGTGATACGGGGAAGGTATATGGTGGTGGCGGTGTTGGTGTGGAGGCGAAGGGGGATCGGTATGAGGGTATGGCGCGGCTGAATGAGATCGCTTCGGATGCTAATGTGTGACAACCTCCTTATCAGAAGTTGGTCCGGATGTTTAGGTCTCAAAAGGATGATCTGAAGTGGGCTCATAAGGGTGTGATCGCTACGGTGGCTAATGGTGAGGTAATACCACTGGTTCAGAATAAAGTGGAGGACGTCGGGTTTTTGGATCTTGATATCATTCTGATGGGGGATGATGGTCCGAATTGGTAGGCTTTATATGGCAAGTGTGCCAATCGATTACCAAGTAATAAAGTGATAAGTAGAGTATACGTTGTTGGATAATAAGTAAAATATATGTGGCGTTTATTGATCTTAGGTAGACTATACAAGTGATGAGGACGTTGGGATATTCCTAATGAGGTAAGGCACCACCTGACCCAATGGGTTCTAGCCACTGGGTACCTATTAGGCTTTTTCCTTCGATGGCTAACTGCACCTGCTGATCGCCCGATGATCCTTATGTGCGGGGTCTTGCTAATCCAAAGGTAATTGAAACATAAACTTAAATTGGCTTTCTAGTGTTTCTTAAGGCAATGAAGGCCAAGGTTCCCTTAGGTCTGCCCATCTATGAATCTTAGGACACTCATAACACACTCTCTCCGCTTTCTTAGTAGTTCTACTAACGGACAACCCTAATCTACGACTACCTTACTAAGGGTTTCAAGAGAATGATTCTATTATGATGTAGCTCTAAGTCGGACAGTTAGGTGCTTGTTTCCCTAATTATTAACCAGTTAATTCCTAGGTTCGATAATGCACTACACGACCCAACAGTTTCTAGCCACTAGGTACCTACACCTAGGGTCAACAATTCCTATGGTATCTTTGAATAGTTAATAATATTTTACTTCCTAGACAGATAGTTATCAGTAAAGGGATATAAATATCAAGATATAAGCATCTGATTAATGATAGAAATATTAGGCCCTGTCACAACCTAAGTACCTAATCTAGGGTTGCACCTCTCACAGAAATAAAACTACATACTAATAAAACTTATTAGCGAACAAAAGAATAAATAAAATAAGAAATTGTTGGGTATTTGAGTATTGGCTTCGTTGTTGCTAAAACAAATACGCATGTATGCTGTTGGATACGATGTTCCAACATCTTGGCACGGTTAAGTGTGCCCTGTTTATGTGGCTTGGTTTACGCAAGCTTTATCCTATTAAGGAAACCATGCCTTATTTCTTGTTCACCAAGTAACGTATTTTTGTCCAGAATCAACTGGGTGATTTGTTTCTAAAATATAGACAATATTTTAGGATTCCTTGGTGGTGTTTTTGGCGGTTCCTAAAGATGTTCCTACTTTTTAGGAGTTGCTATATTTGTTATTATTTTGTTGCGTGAGATCACTGAAGATTCAATGAAGATTTTATTCACGTGACTTGTGCTCTAAGAAGCTTGTGTTTCCAGAAGAAAGATATTTTTCAGATGGATATTTTTATTTGTGAAATATATTTTCAAAAGAGATTTTGGAAGATATATTTCTGAAGAATATTTGTTTCAATATATTTCTGAAAAGAATATTTGATACAAATATATGTTTTGCCTGAAGAAAGATTTAATTGTGCAAATATATTTCTAGAAAGAATCTTGGAAATATATTTCTGAAGAATTATTTGTTTCAACATATTTCTGAGAACAATATTTGATTCAAATATATGTTGCTGCTGAAGGCTATATAAGGAAGACTTGTACCCTAGTTTTATTCACCAATTCAATGTTATTGAATTGAGTCTTTTAGGGTTTTATTGTTAAGCCTTGTGCTTTGTTTTGTGAGCCTCTCTTTGTATCATATTGATGCACTGAGAAGGACCTGTAGTTGAGTTGTATCAAAACCATAGCTTTACCAAAGAATATTTTTTAGGGTTTTGAAGGTAACTTCATCTTTTTGAGTTGCAATCAGATAATCACAGGGGTTGTGATTGATTGTAGGATAGTGAGATGGGATCTCAGATCTAGGAGTTCCTAGGTTGAAGTCAATACGGGTAGGTCCTAGGTCTAGAGTTGTAAATGAAGAGTTAGCTAATAACTTAGAATAAGGACTATACTAGTGGATTTCCTTCCTGGCTTGGTAGCCCCCAGATGTAGGTGAGTTGCGCCGAACTGGGTTAACAAACCAACTATGCCTTTTACTTTTCTATCATTTATATTTTCCTTGTTCTGTTTGTTTTCTGCTAGCTTGATGTTGAAACATCTTACTCGATATTTTGTTTGTGTCTGATGTTGAAACATCGTATAAAACATCTGAAAGCTAGCCCGCCAGAATTTCATAAATGACATATTAAAATAAATAAATATCCAACAAAAATATACAGAGGATCATCTTAGAACTCTAACCTAAAAAGATTTAGTTACACATGGTAACTAAAAGCAAGGAGAAGATAGAAAATCTCCCGAATCTCCAAAGTCGCCTTCCTCTTGAACTGCTACAGTTCTGAACGAGATATTATGAATGAGGAAGGCTGGTATTTATAGTGAGAGTTTCTACCTAAGTTTATGCAAAAAGTGCGGGCTTTACCCAAAACGGAAGCAGGAAAAGACAGTTGCGCCCCAAGTTTTTGCATGTACGGGGTGCATGTTAAATCCCTAAGGCGCATGAGAGTAGAGCAATTGTCAAGCCCTAGGCGCATGGTGTCTTTCTTCCAGGCCCAATCTCCGATTTTCTATCGTTTTTAAGCCTTCGTCTTCAAATAACTTGTCTCGGTACTTTGGGAACAGAATTCCTCCCATCTGTAATTCTTTTGAGGCCTCTTGAATCTTTATTCTTGTTTCTTGAATCTTAGCAATTCTTCGGATGTTCTTGATTTACCGATTTACATGATTTCTTCATGAATTACTTTAAAAAAAAACCCTAAAATTGCTATGTTTCGGGAAAACTAGAATTACAGACTCAAATATAGAAAACATTACAAAAGTCCCGAAATCATATGCAATCGTTCTAATACTCCTCCTTTTTGCTGCTAAATCCTACTAAAATAAACTGAAAACAATACTAAGAATAACGTAAGATGATCTGTCATCAAGGGACGACTAGGTGTTTATTCATTCCTTATTAGATACAGATGTTCTTAAGATTTTAGATAAAGCAAAGGAATTTTTTATCATCTTTTATCTAATATTGTGAGATTGGATAAGAAGGTGGTTCCTTTTAAGAGGGGATCCTGGCTGAGGTTATATGGTATTCAGCTTCATGCATGGAATGAAAAGTTCATTAAGTTGTATGTTCTTGATTGTGGTCGGTTTCTCCGCACGGATTGTTTTTCGTTGAATAGAGAACGATTTGACTTTGCACGGTTGTTGGTTGCAACGTCTTCTTTGGAGTTGTTGATTCCGTCGACAAGTTGAATGACTAAAACCCTAGTTTTCTCTTATGAGTTATATATTTACACCACAACAATGGGATATGGTAACTCTATTCTTATTGGGTCTCAAAACTCTTGTCACTTAATTCTAAAAAGTTACTACACACTTAACTTCCTTAAGGCTCTGGCCTCTCACTAAAACAGAAACACAAGCCACAGCCTTTCATCTTTCCCATCCAAATCCAAACTTTATTTTCAAGATGTAGCCTTCCAAGATGGTGGTGGTGTGTTGCTTCTTCTTTGACACCATCACCTAGCTCGTCGTCGGCGTCTATGGTTTCCCTCTTCCCTTTCAGATGTCCTCATATGTCGATCTGGTTTTTACTGGTTGGTAGCGGTGAACGTGGGTCTGTAGATCCGCGCTAGATCCGTTCTTGGGTGTTCTGTAGGTTTTCAGTGAGCCTCTTCCACGCACGTCGGAGGTTTGCGGGATGTTTTGGGTTGCGGTGCTGTCGTGGGCAATTCGTTGTTTTTTGTTTTCTGTTGTTTTAGGGTTATGTTGTTATTGTGTTCTGATGTCGTTGTTGTTCATAGATTGGTGGGCTCGGATTTGACCTCTTTGCAGTGGAATGCTTCGTAAACCCAAAAGGGTCAGGTGTGTGATTAAAAAACCCGAAAGGGTCTGGTTCGTTTAACTTGGAAGGGTCTAGTTACTGACACTAATGTATTGGACTCATCCCTCAATCTAAGTTTTTACGCGTTTGTTTGAAACTGTTGTGTTTGGTGGTATGATTTTTTCGATTCTCTGATATTGTAGATTTGTTGAGGTCTGCAGGTTTCGAGGGACTTGTCTACCTTCACTCTTGTATTGCTCGAAAGAGCTTTTTATGCTTGTTGTTGATCAGAGAGCTGTTGGCACTTGAATTTTGATATCGTGTTGGCGATCGATCTATTCACCATATTTAAACTCTAACTATTTTATGCAATATTCACTTTTCATATTTCTTTGTAACCTGGTTTCGCGCCTGTACGCGGGTTCGCTGGGTTGCACCTATGATTAGTGTATTTTTGTTAGGATAGATTAGAGTTTTTCCACTTGAACTGACTTTTCACGTTGTATTCCCGTTTGAGTTATTCCTGGGTCAAGTCTAATATCCCCTCAGTCTTTGTATCTCTTCTTTTTATTAAATATATATTTTCTACTTTGCCTAAAAAAAAAAAAACTTCGTTAAACATCTCATTATTTTACCATGTCAAAATAATTACCACTAGTCACTTCTAACTTAATAAAAATAATTATTCTCACTAAAACACTAAAAATAACCTTACCACTAAAATCACTAATTTACCCCTACTCACCAAATGACCAAAATATTCTAGTCTTAAAATAAATAAAATACCCTTCTAGACTAAAAATCCACTAATCCCAAATCAAATACACAAAAAATTAAACAAATATGAACACATAAATACTAATTAAAAAAAATTTTATTAAAAAAATTATGAAAATTTAATATTTTTTAATATTCATTGAGACGAATCCAACGTGTTATATGATATTATTTATCTTTATATATTAATAGAAAAATATGGTTAAAGTATGTTAAATCAATAGTGCATATTGTCAAATATGTCATCTATTATGGGACGGAGGAATAATATTAAAGAAAAACACTTCCGCACCCTAAATTTTTATTTCTTTTGAACTCAATATTCAATTATTTAATAACATGTCATATTTCATATTTAATTATTTTAAATTTATTTTGTTTGTTGGGTACAGATATTCAACAAAACTCAAGTACCAAAAAGGGTTTGATTGTTTAATAGTGTGGCATTCTTTGGCTCCTTAAAAGGAGTCGATGTTCCTAACTTCTATTTAAATTTTTTACATAAATGATAAAACTAATGTTATTGTGACTTGTATTTTCAAGTCACAATTTTTTTTTTTTAGGTTCCTTAAACAAATGCCGCCAGCAATAGCCAGGGTTCACACCCGCTTATCCAATTTGTCTACAATTTCAATTTCAATGGCATATATTGCACAAAAACTGAAATCTACAACCAATGTAGATTCATACGCTTAAAAAATAAATGCTAGATAAGAGTCAAAAATTGCCTCCCTTAAAGGGATCTTATCCTATATCTATTGGAAATTTATTCTGTTGACATTTTACAACTTGAAAAGCGTACGGTGGCAATGACCTTGTAGTTTTTTTCTATCAACGTCAGCTTCACTGCTTAATGAGGTTACGTATGACATATGGAAGAATTCCTCCATGGTTGAAGTATGCAAGTTCCACCTGAATATCAGGCACAAAACAGGTTATAACAAAGCATGTTTAAGGCTATATTGGATCATCACCTGCAAACGCTATAGTAACTCTAGTAAAATGGAGCTGGAAAAGACACATAAATTGGTAATAAGCTTAAGTTACCTCAGTGTCAAAGCGTGCTATGCAGGTGAAAGATTTTCCACTATCAGTTGTGACTTTGACATCTTGGCCAGGCTTGATCTCGCTGATTTTACTTGGAAGGTCAATTGTATAACGTTCATGACCAGTCAATCCCAATGTGTCTGCATCCTCCCCGTGTTTGTAGCAAAGAGGGATAATGCCCATTCCTACCAAGTTACTGCGATGAATTCTCTCGAAACTTTTAGCTATCACAGCTTTGACCCCCTATTGAAAGGTAAATGTATCATCATCCACCAGAAAATTTACATTTAGATTTTAAGAAAGTCAAATAGAAAACTCAACTCAATCACAACTCAAAATATATAAACTACTTATAAAGGAACTCACCAATAACATTGGACCCTTGGCAGCCCAATCCCTAGAACTTCCACTGCCATACTCAGCTCCAGCCAGCACAATGGTGTCTTGCCCAGAAGTCTTGTATCTCTGACAAAATAGAACAAATCCAGGGTATTAGAAACTTAAGACATCTAAATTTAATTAATGCATACAACATTCTTTGGCGCAATAGTATCCACTAATTGTTTTTTGGGGGGAGAGTAAAAGGGAGTTAATTTTTATAAAAGGGAGTATCATGGTAAATTAACACATAGCGTCCTTGTCACTTGTCCAACTATCAAGCTTCGCAGCACTTGAATTAAGTGTCAATTGACGAATCTGAATAAGCAAAACTCAACGTTGATTCGTGCACAGAAGAAGCACGTGGATTCGTCAAAGGTAGCGTTTACAAATTATCATTTAATAAAAAAGACACAGCTAGTAGTTTAAAAAACATTATAAAAAGACATCAGCACCATAAAATATGATATAGAATAAACTATGATTTGCCACTCCAAAAGTTCAAAACAGTGAACAAATAACATGACATACTTAGTAGGGCTTAACTTACCATTGCTGCATCGAACACATAAAGCTTCTCACCAGTTGGAATGTGAACTGTCTTAGGGCCAACTTCCCCGTTTAAGAGCTTGTTAACAAGACGAATGTTGGCAAAAGTCCCCCTCGCCATCACCTCATCATTTCCCCGACGACTTCCATAAGAATTGAAGTCCTTGCGTTCAACCCCATGCTCTAGTAGGTATTTAGCAGCAGGGCTGTCCTTGTTAATGCTTCCAGCTGGAGAAATATGATCGGTGGTTATACTGTCACCAAAGTTTAACAGGCAATAGGCATCTTTCACACCATGAGATCCCGGAGGATCCATGGTCATGTTCTTGAAGTATGGAGGTTCATGAATATATGTTGAGTTGGAGTCCCATGAGTAGAGAGTGTCAGCTGGAACTTGCAGTTTGTTCCACATAGGGTTACCCTTTGTGATAGACTCATATGTACTTCGGAACATGTCAGGTAACACACTAGATTGAACAGTCTACAAGCAAAGCCACCCAAAGTTATTTTTGCCATATGGCATATGCATTGGCAAGTATTTAGACTAAAATTACATGTAATGGCAGATTTTGGTGTCACTCACCTCTGCAATTTCTTCGGTAGATGGCCAGATATCCCTCAGGTAGACATTTTTGCCATCCTTCCCCGTCCCAATTGGCTCCTTCTCAAAGTCAATGTCAACCTGGAAATTTTACCAAAAGGGACTTGATAAAATTACAAAACTGTAGATCTTGATATCTTTCAAAATTAAATTTCATAAACTATCATCAAACAAATATAATATGCACCCTACCAACTAAAGAAGGTTCTAAATAAATCTTATACTCGATAGTCAGTAGAACATTCACAATAATTTTAGTCTATGACAAGACATTCTCTGTCAGGAAAAAAAATATTCGAAACTAAGTTCATTATACAAAAAAAAAAAAAACCAAAATATTAGTGTTTATTGTTTCATATGAAAATGTGTGCAATTATGTTGCCTGAATCCAAAACCAGGGTCCCAAACGTGGAGTATATACAAAGATTACTAGAATCGGATTAAGGAATTATTTGATATGTAAAAATTGAGAAGGGAAATGATCCATTTGGGTCCCCGTCCAGATAAACTGAAGTATGTACAGAGCTGGGTATACAATTTAACCTAGTTTGCATAAATGATGCACCAGAATTAAACAAGTTTGATTGGGTTGGCCCACAAGTTGATTGGATTGAGTACGAAAATATTATACATGAAAAAATTTAACAATTAGGCCAGAGTTATTTTGATCGATCAAATAGCAAAACCTTAGAAGTAAAAACTCTACAGAACATCCAAATATAAAAAAATGTCAAAGTCCTTTTTACTTGTCACATTTGTAGAAAATGTTTATTTCTATTTACTTGTCATTTTCAAAGTTTCATGCAACATTAATTATTGTTTTATCAGTAATACATTAAGTATTTATTGCAAAAAGACAAATAGGTGGAATGAGATAATAAGTAGTTAAGGGTAGTATATGAAAATGACAAATAATTCATCAAAAGTAATTGATTTTTTTGGTAAATGTAAATAACCTTAAAACGACAACTAAAAAATAACGGAGGGAATAATCAAGTCAGTTTCATTCGTTGCTTAGGTGGACAAACCAGTATATGTCTGCATGTAAATGGATCACTTTATACAGCACAAACCCGTGTGAGCCAAATCTCATAACCCACAGTGAGCAGCACACATGACTTAAGGCTGCTGATTCATGCAAATTGAAAACAAATGAAGATTACGTAACTAGCACCAATAACAATGTCTTTTATTAGCCTACCATAATTTTATGATTGTCTGTTTACTTCCAACAAATGAGTGAGACAACTATTGCCTTTTACAGACCTGGATGAAAGAGAGATAATACTGCGAAAGAAGCAAAAAAATGGAGAAACTCATCAGAAATATGGAGTTAAGACACACATACCGTGCCAGCAAGAGCATAAGCAACAACCAGAGGAGGTGAGGCAAGATAGTTAGCTCTTGTCAAGGGATGAACCCGGCCCTCAAAATTACGGTTCCCAGACAACACAGCAGCTGCTACAATGTCTGGATCGAAAACAAACAAATAATCAACAACGTAAACCCATAAAGCAGTGTCTAATAGGATATGTATGTTAAAAAAAAATATCATATAAGAAATCTGAGTGTTGCATAGAAATCAGCTTCAGTTCAAATAAATAGCATTTTGTTATGAAATATTACCATTTTCTGAGATGGCAGAAGCAACAGGTTCATTCAGATCCCCTGAATTGCCAATACATGTTGTACAGCCAAATCCAACAATATGAAAACCTTGTTCATTTAGATACTTTTGCAGTCCACTAGCATAAAGTAGAAACATATACAAATTTAGATTGAATTTCCCTTAAATGTGCAGACTGGAAAGGACCATATAGTGATATAAATTACTGTTGTGGAATTCTAGTAAGTACACAATACCTCTGGAGTAGATATTTAGTAACAACTCCAGAGCCTGGAGCAAGACTTGTTTTAACCCAAGGCTTGACCTGGCAAAATAGTGAGAAAAAACAACAATGATTAGAATTTTAAAAAGAAAAGGACCACATATAAGAGAAACAATGTGTCCCTTTTATTAGTGGAAGCAAAAACAAACACCAAAAAGGAGAGACACGGCATTGTTATACTAACCTGCAAACCAAGCTCATGAGCCTTTTTCGCTACAAGACCAGCCCCAAGCATAACACTTGGGTTTGATGTATTCGTACAGCTTGTGATTGCAGCAATCACTACACTGCCATGCTTGAGCTCTGCTGGTTGCCCATTAAAATCAAATTTCACAACTTTTTCCTGTGCCTCTTTTGGTATAGCAAATCCCTGCATTTAAATAGAACATACATTACTATATTAGCATCGTATACTCATCTGCGGACTACGGCTGTGATAAGGCAATAGTCCATGAAACAAGGATGACTCCACTTCTGCATACCCAAAATGAAAAAGAAAGCATAATAAAATTAAACAGAGCCTTTGACATCTTTGCTGCCATTAAGGTACCAAGACAGAGTCTTGAAAAAATATTGATATGAGTAATGTCTAGAATAAAGGAAAGCCTTGAATTTCTCAAAGAACAGAAGAGGTCGTGTCACACAAAAGTAATCAAAAGTAGCTTGACACTCATTGAAGATGAAAGTCACCAACAATTTGATAAATATAAGTTACAAGTGAATGACAGAAATAACGTTTATAACTATATCAGTAATATAGCAATCTCACTTCAGGCATTGAGTAAGTTGATGAAACAAGCAGACAGAAGTGACATAATTATAAAAATGAACCTCATATGTTCTTAGGAATTTTGTGAATGACACTGAATCTGCAAGTCAAAGGTCTATAATTCAAGTAATTAAAATGAACAATTAAAAAATATATTGATGTTTGATGGTATGAAGCTGCAGAAACAAACTGATTCAAGCCGATGTGTCAGATGCAATAATTCCAACTATGAAAATCTGTAAACAGCCCCGTGAACAATTATTTGTTGGATTGCTACCTCAGACAAATACTGGAACTGAGACTATAACAAAAACAACCAAATGGGCAGTAAATACTTAGTAATTTTGTTTAAAACTGACAATCAACAGCTAATTCAAGTTACAGAGTACAAAATCATTTTTCCTTCATACAACACCAAAACATGAAAAAAGTTTTTTGAATGTCACGGTATTACTAACCTTAAACCCAACTTTGTTATCAAGACACGCATGCCAGTCAGCCTTCATTTCTTTCAAAGGCACACGGTCATGGGGTCTGGAAATAATAGCATTCAGTATGCATTATTAGATTGATAACAAGATGGAAATTGATATAAGAAAACAACATTAACAGACAGAGTGGCATGTAAGAGAATAGGAACCTTACCTCTTTGGTCCTGAGATACATGGTTCTACGTCGGACAGGTTTAGTTCAAGATATGATGAATATGCCCTATCTTGTTGCGGCTGATATGAAAAATAAATTAGCATTCTATAACCTTAACACATATACATATGTAATTTTTTAAAAGAGGGTGTCTAGGGAAACTGCAATATACCAACATTACCTCATTATAGTCAACAAACAGATTGTTTGCCCTGAGATAAGACTCTATCATCGCCACCTGTATTCAGACAGAATAAAGGTCAAATAGTTCTATTCTATAGGTATCCCATAGAAAATAATAAATGAGTTGATAGTACTTACAGTCTCATCACTTCTCCCAGTTAGCTTGAGATATTGTAATGTAACGTGATCCACAGGGAAGAAGCCCATGGTGGCACCATATTCAGGAGACATATTAGCAATAGTAGCTCTGTCAGCTAAAGATAATTTACTCATACCATCACCTATTGAATGAAACCATGAAAACTGTCAGTAAGGACAATCATCTTGTGTTGAAAAATGAAGAAAACAAATATTTAGCAGTAGGCCTTTGAGAGTCGAGGGTGTTTAATTACCATAAAATTCAACAAATTTCCCTACAACACCGTGCTTTCTAAGAATCTGTGTCACAGTTAGAACTAAGTCAGTTGCCGTAACACCATTCTGCAGATTTCCAGATAGCTTGAACCCAACAACTCCAGGCAAAACCATGCTCATAGGCTGCAAGCATAGCACACGACATTAGAATCATCACACTGTATTTTAACTACAGCACATGCTCATTCAAAGATAAAGAAAATAAATACTTCTAAAGAGTTAAATATGATTGACAATCATTAATCATCGGTGTTTTGGATAGAATCAACATTCTTTACATAACATGTATATATCAAAATAAGAACTAGGAAGGTAATGTACCTGACCGAGCATTGCTGCCTCAGCTTCGATACCTCCAACACCCCATCCAGCAACACCAAGCCCATCTATCATAGTTGTATGTGAATCAGTCCCAACCACACTGTCAGGATAGAGTAAGCCCTCATTGTTAAAAACTACCCGTCCAAGATATTCAAGATTGACCTGGAAAATGAGGTATCACATCATAAGTCCCTAATATATACAATAACAAAAGAGACATTTAAATACCATACACTTATTTTGCATGTTTGTTTCCAAACTTACCTGATGTACTATACCAGAACCAGGAGGAACAACAAGCATGTTACGGAATGCAGTTGATCCCCATTTAAGAAAAGCAAATCTCTCCTTGTTTCTCTGGAATTCAAGTTCCATATTAGCCTGCACTGCATTTTCTGACCTTGCCACATCAACTTGAACTGAATGGTCAACGACGAGATCAACAGGAACCTGCCAACAATCACTGTTCAAAAACCACTTCTAACAAACATAAAATACAAGGAAAATACGTCTAAGATTACATTTTTCCAACTCCAAGAACCTTAAAACTATGCAGAATGGAGTTACTTATCAAACTTAGTTTTGGTAATCATTCCAACTTTGCCAAACCAATTTTAATTCAACACATCAAAAAAATTGCCAATATTCACCAAAGGCTATTTCAGTCAGCCATGGAAGCTAAACACATTAGCAAACAGTTTTAGGTAAAATATTATTTGCAGCTACTGAGTTAAATGGCAAAATTGGTTTACGTCTCGATATGTAAAGATCTGTCAAAGTTCAAGACGATAGCTAACCTCTCCCTAAGTAATACATGAAATTCAAAAACATTTTTGTACCGCACATAACAAGCAATGATGCCATAATACAATACAAAAGTATATCTGAAAATTTTAAAAATCTCTTCAGTCCCTGTCATCAATGTATTCATTCTCACAGAACAGAACAAAAGGGCATGCAAGTGATAAGAAAGACAAATACCAGAGGATTGATTTTATTTGAATCACTTCCAAGCTTATTCATAGCATCTCGCATGCAAGCCAAGTCCACGACAGCTGGGACTCCAGTAAAATCCTGAGGAGATGAAAAAAGTTCAAAATTCAAATGAAGATAATATATTCCACTTAATGAATATAAATACTTCATTGTATCTAGATTTCAGGAGTTGACAGTTTACCTGCAAGAGAACACGAGCAGGCTTGAAAGGAATCTCAACTTGCTTAGTAGAAGTGTTTTCCCAATCAATAATCTTCTCAACATCTTCTTTCGTGACTTGAAAATTGTCGCAATTACGAATGGCAGATTCAAGGAGAATTCTGATCGAGTAAGGTAGCTTGTCTGTTATGCATACATAAAGTTGATATCAACAGTAATTTAATACATCAACGAAAGTAAACTTCAGTAATGGACAGTATTAATATGAAATTACAAAATTGACATAAATTATAAATTTCACATACTTAAACCAATACTCCTATTCCATTACATTTAGTCAATTTCATAAATAAACAAATATTAAGCCATGAAATATAACAACCCAGACTATTAACACCGACACTTCAGATTGAATGCAAGTCATGTCAAGTGTTCAACATGTATCGTGTCCAACATGTGTTGTGTCCAATACCAACACATGTGGTAAAGAATAACATTAGCAGCACATTTTCTTAACACACTCTTTTTTTGTTTAAATACATATGGGTCCCAGCAAATTTACATGGGATCCACATAAATTGGTGGATCCATATAAATTTAAGATAATGTGTTAGGAAGTCGGTTAAAGAGTGTGTTGCTAGCTTTGTAGGATTGACACTACTGATCAAAGGCATGTCTGGTGTTCAACACATGTGCCAAGTCCAACACCAACAGAAGACTTACACGTGAGATTACATGGAACTATATCATTTTCTCAAATTATTATCGTTGTAGACGTACCAGTGTCTGTGTCGTGTCCAGTGTGTTCATGCTTTATAGGTTGCTGTCATTTATATTTCTCAAAATTATTATCGGTGTCAACTTGTTTAGTGTAAGTGATTCATATATATATAAT
>Ga0228711_1001379_pt1 | contig 35480 bp, 22 predicted proteins | sample MedpolnodulmetaG_2_FD_177996 | JGI IMG/M metagenome (GOLD analysis project Ga0228711, IMG submission 177996) | Root nodule microbial communities from Medicago polymorpha collected in Santa Monica, California, United States - brown nodules | ecosystem: Host-associated > Plants > Roots > Nodule... | reverse complement strand
TAAAATTTGATGTATTTTTTTTTTTTTTTTTTGTGTTTTATAACCCAAATTGGTGAAAAGGTAGTTAATTGAAAAAAACCTCATTTCGGATTATAAAATCCAAAACCCGAGGACATTTTTTAAATTTCAGAGGGCGCATGAGAAGTAAAGAGGATAAGAAAAGAAATTCGACAATTGCTTTTCTGACTTTCAATACTTCCTAAAAACACAAGTAAAAGACTAAAATACCCCCATCGGTAGTTAACTACCGCTGACTTATAACTAAAAAACACGCCGGCAGTTAACCGCTAGGCTTTTTGGTCATTTACTTGTGTTAATAAGACACAATGAATGTCAAAAAAACAATCTTCAAGAAATTCTCAAACCTTTCGTCATCATGACAAAGAACACCCTTAATTGGGCTAGCCTTGGCCCAATCATTATTTTAAATTTCCTGCATTTCAATTGGATGAAAATTGCTCTTCTCACTTCTATTTTTGCTCTCACACACCATGAAAATAACAAAACACCACACGGTAATTAAGCTCAGGCAAATGTTGTTGGGAACCGGGTGGTTTACTGTTGTTGAAGGTATTTTGGTATTTTTGTGATGTGTGAAGAACAAAAATGAAAGTTAAAAGAGGTGCTTTTCAATTAGATTGACAATTTTGATCAGAAAAATGGATTGTTCATTATCGGAGGTAGGGATTGTGTTTTTTTATGGAAAGGGAAAAAATTATGTTAAGAAAGATCGTGCATAAAATATAAGTCTGATTTATGGATAGAAGATAAAAATGTTGCAACTTGCAAGGCATCTCCGAATATGTAATTTAACATAAATGGGTTGTGCAGGTATATAACAAATTCACAATTCAAAAATATCAAAAGGTGGTAAGATGATTCTCCTTTCTCTGTGTATGCAATATTTTTTTGTAGGGTAGAAGAATGCATGTGACAATTTGGTGTCTTCAACTATTATCACTTTATTACATGTTATAGGTGTGTTACCATAAGAAACAAAAATTGCACATTGCAGGGCTTAGCGACATATTAATAGCTCACATGGAATAGTAGCAAAGGCCAAAAATAGTATCTCATAATAAGGTTATGTATTGAAATTATATTATTTGTAGGTTGGGTGTTCATAATATTCGTAGGTTTGATATAGTTTTGTTAGGACGGGGTGTTGGAATATTTTATTATTTTATTATATTTCAATATTATTATGTGGGCAAATATCGTAATAATAATTATATTAGCTATTTATCAATTTGGAGCCTTAATTGATTAGTGATCAAATTAAGTAATAAGACTTATTAGATTTAATTAATGGATATGAACTCAACATGGGTGGATGTCTGGATGACCCATTAACAGAATAATGGGAAACCCTAATGGCCTATACCGGACAAACTCTCTCTTCTCCCCATCTGAAGAGAACTTGAGGCATAAAGGTACCAGTTGAGGAAGAACCAAATCAGCCGCCGCTAACATTCTTGTTTGTTTCAGATCACCTCTCTCTGTTTACCGTTGCTGTTGAGAGGGTTGCTATGAAAGCTTAATCCAGGTATTCCTAATACCCTAATTCTTAATATCCTTGGTAAATCAAACATGTCGTAGATCTGATCATAATCATGTTCAATGTTTTGTTTGCTTCCGCTATTAATTCATAATTGTTGAACATGTTTTATGAAATCTGTTTTTATTAAGACCTAAGTTTCCAACATGGAGGTGTTGGAGGTTAAAGCCGCGTAGGAAGGGTACCTTTAGGCTTTAGCATAATGTGCTGTTCCATAAATATGGGACGGGGCAAGGGATCATGGGGAGGATATTCAAGGTATTAGGCGTGGGGAGGGAAGTTTTCTTACAAATTGGTTTGATAACCAATTGTCTAAGGAGTTTGGTGATGGGAGATACTTATTTTCGATTTGATCCTTTGTTGGAGGGAAAGAGGTTATGTGATCGTTTTGGTAGATTGTCTAGTCTTTTCAACAATAAACTAGTGTTGGTGGTAAATATGTGCAATAGGGTATTAGAGTTGATATTTAAATATGTGCAATTGGGTTTGTTTGTTAAGAGTGTGCAGGCATTTTAGAGAGCTGATTTTTAATCTGATACTAGTTTGGGGGTGAGTGTTAAAAAAGTGTAGTGGAGAATTAATTTTTCTAGCTGCGGATTGGTGGATTTCTTTGGCAGGTAATTGGTGCTTAGTAGTAACTGATATTTGATCACATGGAATATTATGCAGGGAGAATATGTATGTTTGGAATATGCCAATTTGTGTATGGATGGAAGATGTATTTCTAAAGGTATTAGTTACAACAATGATATTTAGACATCATAAATTCTTCAACATTCATTTAAATACTTGTTTGTTGGTGTTTTTGGTAAACTACAGAGCTAGTTTTCATTATTACAAACATGATCAAACTATAAATTCTAGGATATGTTGTTTCAGAAAATGCATAAATGTTCATCATATTCATAGGTTGCTTTATGAATACAACAATTTTTGTATGAAAGTAAAAGTCTTTTGACTGAAAGAAGTAAAGAAAAATGCAAATAAAAAAGCTTAATAGTTCAAACGCAAAAACTTAAATGTAAATTGCATTGCATGTAAATGTAAAGGTGGTTCGACAAATCAGTTTACATACATTTTGTATGACTCTTTTCTTTAGACGTCGGTACTTTGAGTGCTAGAATTCTATAAATGACTTGCGACCTGTTTTTCATATGAAAAACTATTGTTTATACATGGAAGAAATAACTGTAAAAAGTTAAATTGCCACGAGTTGCACTTCTTCCATCGAAAACGGTCTATTCCCCACTTCTCAATGAAAAATTGCTGCTTTTGAATTTGAATTCTTTTCCCCTTCGACAACAGCTGCTTGACTTCGACCAAACCCCTCTCTGAATCACCTCTTGTTGAACTTCAGAGCTATTGAACTCTTTCAAATGCTAAGTCCCAAACCATGCAGAAATCTTCATACTAGAGACAACATTTTTAAATCTTGAAAGAACAAAAGTAACTCTCATTGACTGCATTAATTGAGTCTGTCAAAATTACAAGTTAACAATACTTATTTTTTTCTTTATCTCTCTAATCTTATCACATTACTAATCTATCATTTATATCACATCATTTTTTTTAAAAAAAATTCTTTCCAAAACGTTGATTTTACGAGTTATGAGACCAAAATGAAAACAACAAATTAGTTAGGGGACCAAAAATCCAATTAAGCCAAAAATAAATTTGATGGTGGCCGGAGTTTGAACCTCGGACCTTGCATATTGCATGTATTGTCCGTTTGATTTGATTTAGCTATCGGTGGACTGTATTTTTTGGGGCGTCATCATGCTCTTTGCAGTGTCTTTGCTTTTGCTATAATCTTTACACATCTTGTCTAAAATTAGTGTTTACTAATTCAGTCGGCCTTTAAAAAAAACATAGTTTATTTTTCAAAGGTTCGACGTACACAATTTATTTTTTTGCTTAGGAAGTCAAAACTAAAATGTCAAATACTGAATTGTCGTTCATTGAAATTAAAATAAAAAATATTTTTCCTAACACGAAATCTATACGGTGATCAATTAGTAAAATTTTAATTGAGAAGTGTATAAACAAATAACAAGTTGTGGAGAGAAGGAAAAAACAGTATAACAAAACAAAGTTGTATTTAAAAAACAAAACATATGAAAAGCAAGACAACATGGCCCAGACACTCGTTGCTGGAGGCTAAAAGAAAAAGACAGATCTGATCTAAGGGAAGAAAAGTCATAATTAGTTAGTTATGGTGGTACCCCATACATACGTAACATATCCTTATGATAATCCCAGGTGAGGTGACATGATACATATGAATCAAAACATTATTAACAAATACTCCTTAATTATAAAATCTCCTTATTTAATATAAGTCAATTTATAAATTTGTAGATATATTCATATATTTTTTTAAGTGTAGCGAAAAAGTATCGTGAGTTTCAAATTCATGTTTCAATATATCAAATAATCCGTACTCTAAATATATGTGTTTTTACGGTTATTTATCAATTGAATTATACTATCTGGTTTGTTGTGACATTAAGATGTTGAAAGGTTCTTTGACTATGTCTAAAAAAAAAATCAATCGAATTATACTCAAAGAAATATTGATGTGACACAATCATGTAATAGATTTATTAAAATGTATATTAAGATTTGTAAATAAGGCTTAAAAAAATTAAGATTTGTAATTAAATACTGACAAATGCTAACCAATGTCTTTAGAATCTTCATAAATATCAATGTTTTAAAAAGAATTAATGTATTGAATGCTACTTCCTTGGTTCCTGTGGCACTATTTGTCCTGAATACAAATTTTTGGTATGTGTAGAACAATTACAGTGTAATACTTCCTTCGTTTCTGTATGTAAGCATCCTTTACATTTTTTACATTTCTTAAGAAAAACAGTTAGTTTAACTAATGTGTCTATTTTGTATGTTAATATTATCAAATTGTCTTTTGTTTGTATATGTATTAAATTCAACTTTTTATATTTCAAAACAAGCTAGTAATATTAATTAGTGGTATGTTTAAGAAAAATAATATATGCATTTAATAATTTGAAAAGAAATTTATATCTAAAGACAATTTTTTAGTTAAAAATGTGTTTAGATATGGGGGGAGAGAAATTTTTTTTTTTTTTTTTTAACAAATCAAAATGGAATTATATTACTAAACCAACGATGATCACCCCGCACATGGTGTGCAAAAAGGAATCAACGAAGAAAAAATTACAAAATCAAGATGTCAATTACAAAGCACTACAAAACTAAACTATTTACAAAAGAACACCCATACAAGGAGTAGGGTGTTTCCACCAATCGTGGTAAGAATAAGCAAAAGCCACCTGTTTAGACCTCAACCATAAGTAAGAATTACGCTTTACTATTTCTATGAGGTTTGCAGGATCGGAAACGGTATTTTGGAAAACCCGATTATTCATTTCCTTCCAAATCGCCCAAACAGTGGCAAACCAAATTAATAATCCTAAAATATAACTGAGTAAAAAGAGGCATTCCTGCCATCTTTGTGAATTGAATACAGTGTTGTCGAAGTTCACCAACATGCACAAAAGAAATACCTAACCAATTACAGACAAGAGCCCACAGGTTGCTGGTCATAGTACAGTGAAGGAAAAGATGCTACGCCGACTCACTGGAGCCACACCCATACACACAGGACGTGTCAACAGAAGATAAAATGCCCCGATGCTCCAAGTTGTCTTTAGTTGGAATGTGATTGCGAAGTAGGCGCCAAACCAACAAAGAAACCTTTGAGGGGATATGCTTATGCCAAACATCATCAACATGAGACATGACCACCATAGCACCAATGCTTGTCAGAAAGGTGTAAGCTCCTTTCACCGAATAACCATGAATGGGATCTAGCGACCACCGCCACTTGTCATGACCAGTATCCTGCAAAATAATGTTATGTAATAGTAAAGAACACTCCCTCACAGACTCTTCCTCTCACGCAAACAACCGTCGTCTCTACACCCACACCCTACCTTCACACCCCCAACTGCGCCTCTCCATATCCCTCACTGTACTCTCCTTTTCCAACGCCAAATCAAAAAGGCGAGGAAACTTCATCCGCAACGGAATATCCCCAATCCACTTATCATACCAAAATAAAGTATTTCGCCCATCCCTTATCACCCGATTCACATTACTTTCGAACCAGTTTCCCACCCCCACACCTAACCCTTCACGTATATGACACACCATTTTCCACCATGCCGACGATAGTCAACCCCCCTCCCTAATACGACCACCCTCTTCACCATACCTAGCTTTCAACACTCGATACCACAATCCCTCCCTCTCCGTCAACATTCTCCAACACCATTTACCCAACAAAGAAACATTAAAAGTTCCCATCCTCCTTACCCCCAAACCCTTTCTGCCTTAGGCAAACAAATCGTATCTCATTTAATCCATGCTATTTTCCCATTTCCCTCACCACCCTCCCCAAAAAAAAAACTTTTAAATATAGATTCAATAGAAGAAATTATACCTGCAGGGGCTTTGAAAAAGGAAAGAAAGTAAACCGGCAGAGAGGACAAGACAACTTTTAGAAGAATCAGACGACCACCAAAAGATAGAAATTTGTTGTTCCACGACGACAGGCGCCCCACAATACGATCAACGACAGGTTTCCAAAAGCTCAATTTTCTTGGATCCCCACCAATGGGAACTCCCAAATAAACAAAAGGAAGATTACCTCTACGACAATTCATCAACGCCAAGGCCACCGCCAACCATGAATCAGAGATGTTCACTCCCGTCAACATACTTTTGTGGAAATTTACTTTGAGACCTGATATCTCCTCAAACAGAAGCAAAACTGCCCTCATTGTTCGCACGTTCAACCAACTCTTTTCACCAATAATAAGAGTATCGTCCGCAAACTGAAGGTGCGTTACACGGACATCACTCCCGTTTCCAACCCCATAACCGTGGTACATATCAGCCCCCCACCACCGCATTCATCAATATATTAAATCCTTCAGCCGCCAATAAAAATAAGAAAGGCGACAAAGGGTCCCCTTGACGAAGACCACGCTCAATCGGAAATTCCTCCGTCGGACTCCCATTTACAAGGATTGATGCCTTTGCTGTCCCAACACACTCATTTATCCATTTCCGCCAAAGTGTTGGAAAATTCATTTTCACCATTACCGCATCAAGATAATTCAAGTCAACCGAGTCATATGCCTTCTCGAAATCAACTTTAAACATGAGAAGCTCCTTGTTAGTTCTTCTAGCCTCATCGACAACCTCATTGGCTATTAAAATCCCCATCTAAGATTTGTTTCCCTTTGACAAAAGCCGACTGAGAATCTGAAACCACACTACCAATAAAAGCACGGAGACGGTTTGCTAGGACTTTTGCTACCACCTTATACATGCACCCCACCAAAGATGACGAAAATCATTGAGACGTTGAGGACTCTGCACCTTAGGAATCAAAGCAATAAACGTTGAATTAATTCCTTTAGCCAGTTTACCGTTACAATGAAATTCCGTCAGAAAAGTCATAAAATCCTCCTTTAAAATGTGCCAAAATTGTTTGATGAAGTCAAAACTTATACCATCTGGCCTCGGACTCTTGAAACCATCACAATCCCACACTGCACACTTAACTTCTTCTATCGAGAAAGGTTTAGTAAGATTGCCTGCTTCACAGTAAGATAATCTTCGAAAAGTAAGACCCTCCATAACCGGCCTATCCTCACCCACAGTTTTGAAATGATTAGAAAAGTGTTGGAAGACTGCTCCTCTGATGTTTTGGACCCCTTCAACAGTAACACCACCAACGGACAACATATTAATAGAATTATGACGTCGACGAGAGACATCACACCATGAAATTTTTTGGAATTTGCATACCCATTTTGTAACCAATTCATTCTTGATTTCTGCCAATTTATACTAGTCTGAACCTGAACCAATAATGAAGATTAATAGATAAATCATGAAGCTCCGCTATCTCATCATCATGTAACACTGACAACTCTCCTTTTTCATCTAAAACAGAAATACGATTTTTTACCGAGTCAATCTTGGCATTCAAATTTTGAGAATGTTGTTGATGCCACATCTTCAGACTTAATTTCATCAATTTCAACTTCTTTCTGAGCACAAAACCGCTCCAACCAACAATATTAAAGGAGCCCCAAGTATTGTGAACATAATCATCATACCCTGGAAAACTAGCCCAACACTTAAGCATACGCAACAGACGCGGTCCCCAATTTGCCTCATCATCAAATAACATTACCGGAACGTGGTCTAAAAGACCCCGTTGTTGAGCAACTTGAATGCAATTCGGCCAAGCATCGCACCACTTATCAAACAATAAGAACCGGTCCAGCCTACTCATAGACACCCCATAACCTCGAAACCAAGTAAACAGACGCCCACAAATAGGCATATCAATCAGTGAGTTTGTCGTCAGTGAAATTGTTAAAAAGATCAGCATCCACCTGCCTAAAGACCGAACCTCTACCCTTTTTCTCCTCAACATTACGAACAGAGTTGAAGTCACCACAAACACATAGACAACTATCATTACAATTAGCGATTATTGACGTCAAATTATCCCACAAGTCCTTCTTTGCCATTGAATCACATGGAGCATACACATTCATAATAACAAAATCCTCAGCTGAACGAATAACCGTGCCTTTGATTACTAGAACATGACCATAATTCATTGATGACCACACATTTACACAGGATGAATCCCACACAGACACCAACCCTCCAGAAGCCCCCACCGACGGTTGGTAAGAATAGTTAGGACCATCGCCCCACAAAGCTTTTATTACAAGGTCATCCACAACACTTAACTTAGATTCCTGGATACACAACACAAAAGGATTTTTTTCGTTAACTAACCTAGCCACGTCAACGTAGACCGAGTCAAAATTGGTCTTGGGGGCCAAAACTGCCACATATGCAAAACTTAGGGTGTGGTTTTGTAGTTTTTTTTCTTCTTAGGGGCCCAAAATTACAACTTTGGGAAAGTTAGGGTGCTAAAACTGTTATTAAGCCTTTATTTTTAGAGAAATTCTAATATGGTCACGGGACCAAAGAAATAGTGTTTGGTCACACACACATAAAAAAGTATTTTTTAATAATAAAGAGGAAATTGATAAAAAAAAGATGATTGAATATTTTGAGGAGAATCTTTTTATGTGTGTGTCCAAATATTATTGATTTGATCTTGTGACCATGGAAGAATACCTCTTATTTTTATTTAGTAGTCGTATAATCTTATACTATAGTTTACTATGTACGGAATAATTTAAAGGTACAGAAGATCACGTGCTTTGCATTACACGTAGTATAAGACTAACAAGTACAGCAAATTTTTCAACCTTATATCTAGACTATATGAAGCATAGTTTTTGAGTAAAAATACAAAATACATGTTATTTGAGCACATTTTTATTCAACCAGCCGCCATTGAACCTTGACAATCCACATGCATATAACCATATTTAATAAATTCATTCAACAAATGTATGCTAGAATTTGAAATGAATTTGCTTATGAAACTTTGGCGTTACTCAAGATGAAAGGGTAGGCAAGGTAATTTAAGTAAAGATAAGTATCAAATATTTTTTAATTGAATTTGATCTTTTGTTGAACAATAACATCCAATAATTATTTAAAAAACATCACATTTTTTTGGGTACATAAACGTTATTAAATTAAAGCATCTTTGGTGTCTTCCTTCAAAAATAGCTGGCATCATAAGGCTGCTGTCAAAAAAATAAAATAATTCATAATAGGCAAAAGTGAGAACAAAATAATTTGATCATTATTAAATTAAAGATTAAAGCTAATACAAAGTGCTTTTGGTGAGAAATCTGGGTCTATCAATTATGAAAACTAAACCACTTATATGTTTAAAAACTTAAAGAGAAAAGTGATAGATAACTAAATATGAAAATCTAATAACAGTAACCAATTTTATAATTAACTACCATTGACTCAAAGATAATCACTTATCATATATTACTATGAACTAAAAACAATACTAAGAAAAAACCAAAAATAAAAAAACAAACAAATAAAATAAAACAAAACTTTCAACAACGGTAGTTGGTTTGAGTGGTAAATGACTCGAACACCTTAAACAAATACGAGGAATTAGCTCATGCATACTAAAGAGAAAAGCTAGTTGAAACTTCGAAGGAGATGAGAATTCACTTTGTTTGCTCAATAGATTTTCCGACGTAGATTAGTTATTGTTAACCGGCGGTGAATATGTCATTGTTAGGAAAAAACAATGCCATAAGGACTTGTGTGTGCAGGTCAAGTCAATGAAGGGAATAGGGAAGAAGAAATTATAAAATAATAATAATTGCAGAGAAAAGGAGAAGAACCAAAGTAAATAAACTCTAATCTAACACCTCTTTGTTGTCTAGTAGATGTAACAAAACCAAAAAACAGCTCTCTCTTCATGTGAAACTTTGACAATCATTTGATTAAATTGGTTTGTTTCCTAATCAAGAGTCATTTTCAAGAGGTGGCTGCTTTTGAAGCATAACAAGTACTTTCAAACACACTCAAATTCTATGTTTCCTCCTTCATGCATCACTTCAAATTCAGTAACAATCATTTGAAACTTTTTACATCACATATTTGTGATTGTTAGAAGTTTATAAGCTTCATTTCAGTAGCTGCTTCAAGCAAAGACTAGTTATGGAGTTAACTCCAAGAGGAAGAAATCAAGGTCATGTAGTGACCTTTGATAGAGATGCAGATTCTTTTGTTGAGGAAGATAAAGAGCTTCAATCTAAATGGGCTGCTATAGAGAAACTACCAACTTTCAAAAGGATTAAAACTTCTTTTGTTGATGAAATCACTCAGGAGGAGAATGGTAGTAGATGGCAAAGAAGTAGTAGCAAAAGGGTTGTTGATGTTACCAAACTTGGAGCTGTGGATAAGCGTTTGTTTATTGATAAGCTTATAAAGCATATAGAGAATGATAATCTCAACTTACTGCAGAAACTTAGAGAAAGGATGGAAAGGTAATTTATTTACACTGGACTAGATCATGCTGCAACTGATGATTCTGATATTTTTGGCAACCAATTCTGGAATAGAATAGCTTTTGGACCTGTTTGAGTTGACTTATTTGAGCTTATCTACTTGCATAAACACTTGTGAGACTGTTTGAGAGAGCTTATGGAAACAGCTATGACATGTCTATAAGCTGTGTTTAGCTTATTTTCATATGCTCACTAATATAGCTTATGAAAACAAGTTTGACTTTATTTTATCTTTTTTTTATAGAAATAGCTTATACATAAACACTTAAACAATAAACGCTTTTGCTATGTTTATTTCACTCAATTAAATGAAGGAAAGGATTATCAGTTTATATTAGTGCATTATTTTGAAGAATTGACTGAAATATTGGCTTGTTTTCAGAGTGGATGTGAAGTTACCTAGTGTGGAGGTAAGGTACAAGAACCTGAATGTAGAAGCAGAATGTGAAGTTGTTCAAGGGAAGCCACTCCCTACTCTATGGAACTCTTTTTCTAGCTTATTTTCAGTAAGTATGCTTCCTCCCGTAACCTAAACAGGCATGAACAACTATGCAAAATAAGTAATAACATGAATAAAGCAGTGTATATTGTTGTATATGTTAGGAATTCTGGAATTACAAAGGATAAAAAGCAAAGAAATATTCGCATCCTTATTTGTTCGTGAAAAGATGTCCTAATATGTGATTTGAACAGGGTTTAGTGAAGAGTATAGCATGCAGTTCTCAAGAAACCAAGATGAGCATTCTGAAAGATGTCAGTGGCATCATAAAACCATCAAGGTAAGTGAGTATGTTACAAGTGTATAACACTTTAGAACATGAGACAAACTATTTAGGAAGTGATTACTGACATAACATGATATACTCATGTGCACATGAATCAAGCACAAGCATTCAGAATCTGGTTCCTTAAATTTCACAAAAAGGAAATGTCCGATTAGGGACAACTAACACGGATATCGTGATTTTACCTGAAAACAATAATAACGGATTGAATTGCTAAATGTTGCTGAAAGATGGTTCTGAATGCAGGCTTACTCTTCTTCTTGGTCCACCTAGCTGTGGGAAAACTACCTTACTAATGGCATTGGCTGGAAAATTAGAGCAATCTCTGGAGGTCAGTATTTTAAGCACATATCAGTGGAATAAGTCATTTAGTTCAAGTGAATTTTTGAGCATAACTCAAAAATCAATCAAGATTAGGCCTATTAATGCAAGGCATTGAGCAAGCTGAATTTCTGTATACTACTATCTCCATGATATCCTACTTAGCCTACCTTTATACTTATCTTTAGGTTTCTGGAGAAATCTGTTACAACGGTCACAAGCTAGATGAATTTGTTCCTCAAAAAACATCAGCTTACATAAGCCAGTATGACCTGCACATTCCTGAGATGACAGTCAGGGAAACAATTGACTTCTCGGCACGCTGTCAAGGGGTTGGAAGCAGAGCTGGTAAACTTTCTTGCTTATCCAAATCCTGGATAATCTACATAATTGTAACTAACACAATACCAGTAGGCATTCATATAATTTTTGTGTTGCAGATATAATGACTGAAATCACTAGGAAAGAAAAAGAACAAGGAATCTTCCCTGACCCGGATATTGATACCTATATGAAGGTATTGTAGTTATAATAATAATTTATGTCATAATTAGAAAGAAACCAGTTAATAACACAGACTTTTGCAGGCAATTTCAGTTGAAGGACAAAGCGAAAATCTTCAAACAGAATATGTTTTAAAGGTACATATGCTTCAAGCAGGGTTAAGTTAGTACACACGGTTACTGAACTTGACATACTAATACTATTTTTTTTTAACATGTGGTATCTTAGATACTCGGACTGGATATCTGTGCGGACACACTGGTTGGAGATGCATTAGATAGGGGCATTTCAGGTGGACAAAAGAAAAGGCTAACTACAGGTATCTTTCAAATTAAATAATGTTTTCTTGTCATTTTGTTACATATAGAAAAATCAAGGACTCAGTAATCTCCTTGTAACTTGTAAGAAACACACATGAGAAGCCTGTCCTCTTTACATGAGAAACACACATATTGTAAATTGTAATCTATAAACCCTAAGCTTTAACATTAGAAAGGTTGCTGTTCTAACAGTTAGTGAGACATGTGGTTGGACTGCAAATATACTAAATATTCTTCATAGATATCTTCTCCTTAATATATACACTGAACGTTTTTCCAAAACATTTTGCAGGAGAGATGATTGTAGGTCCTATAAAAGCACTTTTTATGGATGAAATATCAACTGGCCTAGACAGTTCCACTACTTTTCAAATAGTTACATGCCTCCAACAATTGGTGCACATCACAGATGCAACAGCAGTGCTTTCACTCCTCCAACCAGCACCAGAAACCTTTGAGTTATTTGATGATCTTATATTGATGGCAGAGGGGAAGATAGTGTATCATGGCCCCTGCAGTCAGGCACTTCAATTCTTTAAGGATTGTGGTTTCTGGTGCCCCGAAAGAAAAGGAGTGGCAGACTTTCTTCAAGAGGTAGGAATGGAAACTGTCCCTTACAATTGAGCCAAAGCTCAAGTGAATTTCCCTATAGCCTCACAATTCATAAATTTCATGGATGTGTAGGTAACCTCTAAGAAGGATCAAAGGCAATATTGGTACCGCACAGATATTCCATACAGTTATGTTTCAGTCGATGAGTTCTCTCAGATTTTTAAAACAAGTTACTGGGGAAGGATGCTAGATGATGAGCTCTCACAACCATATGATAAATCTCAATCCCATAAAAGTTCTTTATCATATAGCAAGTACTCCTTAGGAAAATGGGATTTGTTTAAAGCTTGTATGAAGAGGGAGATTCTTCTCATGAAACGAAACTCGTTTATCTATATATTCAAAACTGTGCAGGTTATTACCAAATTCAAATTCAAGTTCAACTCAGCTAAGTTGTACTCGAACACTTCAAATCTAACTAGTTTATTTTTCCTCTTATTTTGCAGCTTACAATCACTGCAATCATAACGATGACAGTCTTCTTGCGCACTCAGCTCGATATAGACTTGTTAGGATCAAACTATTTATTAGGTTCATTGTACTATACACTTGTACGCCTCATGACCAATGGAGTTGCCGAGTTGATCATGACTATTACTAGACTACCTGTTGTTTATAAGCAGAAAGCATTCTATCTGTATCCAGCTTGGGCTTACTGTCTTCCAGCTTCCATTCTAAAGATTCCATTTTCAGTTCTTGACTCTCTTGTTTGGACATCAATGACATATTATGTTATAGGCTACAGCCCAGAAATAACAAGGCATGTAACTTGAATTTTGTGTATCCAAACATTTTTTCTTTACTTTTTGCAAGTTTTTTCTTAATATATATTTTTTATCGGACCAGGTTCCTCCGCCAGTTCCTTTTGCTTATTGCTCTGCATATGTCATCAACCTCCTTGTGTCGTTCCCTTGCCGCAATTTTTAAAACTGATGTTGCAGCTACAACCGTTGGTTCATTGGTCTTAGTACTCATGTTCTTGTTTGGAGGCTTTATTCTTCCTCGACGTAAGCCACTTCGTATTGTCTTAGTTATAACATATAGGCTTAACTAAGTTACTCATAATGAAGTTTATTCTCTGCAGCATCATTACCAAAGTGGTTAAGGTGGGGTTTTTGGCTTTCTCCCATGTCATATGGGGAAATAGGAATAACACTCAACGAATTTCTTGCTCCTCGCTGGCAAAAGGTATCTTCTAAGATAATTTATTTGGTTTCATAATAGACCGCAATATAAATTTATATGGATTTAATTCATATTCACTGTCAGTATAATAGAATTTTAACACTGTCAGTAAATAAGGATTGTCAAATCATTAAAAACGTTTGACGTTTATCATATATGTACTACGTTAGTCACACATATAATTTGGTTGTGATTTGTTTACAGTGTAAAATTTCTTACACCGACAGTGTATCAAAATGAATCTCCAATAATGTATCTTCATTATTTTTGTCATTTTCATTATAATTATTATTCAGATACAAGAGGGAAACATCACCATCGGAAGGGAGATTCTAAAGAGTCGTGGTTTGGACTTTGATGCCAACTTCTTCTGGATTTCAATTGGAGCATTACTTGGTTTTGCAGTAGTATTTGATATTCTATTTATCCTAGCATTAACTTACTTAAAAGGTGAGTCCTATCCAAGTTATTACAAGGAAAAATACCAAGCATTTTTTTTATTTTACTCAATCCATTGATTTTTTTTATGGGAAATGCATTCAGAGCCTAAGCAATCTCGAGCTTTAGTGTCGAAAAAGAGGCTCCCTCAACTAAAAGGAGGAGAAAAAAGCAATGAAATGGAATTAAAAAATAAGTCAGTAGCAGTTGATATTAATCACACATCAAAGGAAGCTCAAACAGGTAAAAATAAAAAGTTACTTTATGTTAACTTACATGAAAGATGAATTCTTTCTTTTAAACAGACAGTAAGTAATTTTGGTATCTTATGCATGGTTGGTTATACAGGGAAAATGGTCCTGCCCTTTTTGCCACTGTCAATAGCATTTAAAGATGTTCAGTATTTTGTCGACACTCCTCCGGTAATATAGATAACTAGGTTATTGTCATATGATTATGTCTATTGCTGACAAGGTTGTCAATTAAGAAATTTAACTGTCCTGTTGAGCAGGAGATGAAAAAACACGGTTCGAATGAGAAAAATCTACAACTGCTCTGCGATATCACTGGAGCTTTTAGGCCAGGAATCCTCACTGCATTGATGGGAGTCAGTGGAGCAGGGAAGACAACACTCATGGATGTCCTTTCAGGAAGAAAAACTGGAGGTATCATTGAAGGAGATATAAGAATTGGAGGGTACCCTAAAGTGCAAAAGACATTTGAAAGAGTTTCAGGTTACTGTGAGCAGAATGACATACATTCTCCATATATAACAGTTGAAGAATCCGTTCGTTACTCAGCTTGGTTGCGGTTGCCAAGGGAGATTGATTCAGCAACAAAAGGGGTATGACATTCTTATCTTATCACTTGCACCATGTTTTTTCGGTCATTCTCACATAAAAGATGTATTTTGTAACTTTTTGTGTCTATACTTGGCAGAAATTTGTGGAGGAAGTCCTTGAAACAATTGAACTTGATGATATAAAGGATAGTTTAGTTGGAATTGCTGGCCAAAGTGGCTTATCTACCGAGCAACGTAAAAGACTAACCATTGCAGTGGAGCTTGTATCGAATCCATCAATAATTTTTATGGATGAACCTACGTCAGGTTTGGATGCTCGAGCTGCTGCAGTAGTTATGCGTGCAGTGAAGAATGTTGTTACCACCGGTAGGACCACAGTTTGCACCATACATCAGCCAAGTATCGATATATTTGAGACTTTTGATGAGGTATTCAAAAGTGCCTTCGGTTGACATATTGCTATGGATAACATATAGATAAAAAAATAAAAGAGTTCTCTTTCGTGCAGTTGATTCTAATGAAATCTGGAGGAAAGATCATTTATAATGGAGCGCTAGGTCATCATTCAAGTAGACTGATTGAATATTTTCAGGTATGCTCAAACCCGAAGCCAAGTACATAGTATTTTAGATTCTTGCCTGATCAGTATGATCTTCTTATTTGCTTAAGTTGTTTTCGTGCGATGTGATTGACAAAAAACTGTAGTTTAGTCTTCACTCTTTTGCATGAGTTGTTGAAGCTTATATATAATTAACTTAACTGTTCATCAGAGTATACCGGGAGTTCCAAAGATCAAGGACAATTATAATCCTGCAACATGGATGTTGGAAGCTACATCTGCCGCTGTAGAAGATGAACTTAAAATAGATTTTGCAAATATATACAAAGAGTCACACCTTCACCGGTGAGCATCGAGTTGGTTATCATTCATTTTCACAGAAAAAACAAACAAAACCTATCTGGTTTCAGCTATAATGACATTGATCACACTTTTGAAAGATCACTTATCTCATGTTTTGAATTACTATTTATATTTATAGGGATACCCTTGAGTTGGTGAGACAGTTGAGTGAACCAGAGCCGAGTTCAAAAGACTTGCATTTCTCAACTCGCTTCCCACAGAATAACTTGGGGCAGTTTATGGCGTGCCTATGGAAGCAACACTTGTCTTATTGGAGAAGTCCCGAGTACAACTTAATACGATTTGTGTTCATGATTGTTGCTGCAATAATATTTGGGGCAGTGTTTTGGCAGAAAGGGAAGGAAATGTAAGTTTGCTTTCTCATACTTACATATAATTTGCACATAACTCAAACTCATTCATTTAAAACAGAAGAAAACATTCTTAATAGAACTTTCATGCCATGTTTCTTAGTGTTGGCGTGATTCTAGTGTAGTTTTTAGCTCGAAGTAGAGGTTAATCAAGTACTGACACATGTTTTTTCTATGGTTAAAGAAACACTCAGCAGGATTTGTTCAACGTGTTTGGATCAATGTATATTGCTGTAATATTCTTGGGGATAAATTATTGTTCAACAATTCTACCGTACGTGGCAACTGAGCGCTCTGTCTTGTATAGAGAAAAATTTGCAGGAATGTATTCTTCCATGGCTTATTCATTTGCACAGGTATAATATGATGCTGCTTAAAGCAAATTCAAGCGGTATTATTTGATAGTAAAAACTAGTAATGTTATAATCAACGATTTTTATTTTTTATGTAGGTGGCTATTGAAATACCATATATCTTAGTCCAAGCAATTATATATGTGGCTATCACATATCCAATGATAGGTTTCCATTGGTCAGTTCAGAAGCTGTTTTGGTACTTCTACACCACATTCTGCACATTTTTATACTTTGTGTATCTTGGAATGCTGATAATGTCATTAAGCTTAAATCTGGATCTAGCTTCAGTATTGTCAACTGCAGTCTACACCATATTCAATCTCTTTTCTGGATTCCTCATGCCAGGACCTGTAAGTCTCCTTGGATCTCCACAAATTTCTTTTTCATAATTTACTCTTTATAGTATCATAAGGACCTGAAGTTGTGGCTTAATTATGTTTGAATCATATTCTGAATATTGTGTCTTCGATTTTTCTTTGGCGAAACAACAACAACCAAGTCTTATCCCACTAAGTGGGATGTGGTGAAAATTTTATTAATTTTGTAAAACTGATTTTGGTTAACCAAGGTTTGAATCCAGACTGGAGAGGTGTTCACATTTAGTGTCTGACCGTTTATCAAACAGAATATATCTCCCATGGAGGGAACCTGTGGAAAACTAAAAAAGTAAATGAGTTGAACAACAAATTTTTAGGCAAAAAAAACCATGTTTGGATAACAGTTTCAAATCTCGGCTTCTTAAACTAATGTTTGCCTCTCACAAAAGTGAATCCATACATGTCCTGTAACTTAATTCATGTGTTTGATTGGGTGAGGGGTGTGAATGTTCATTTTCCATACCATTTAGGGTCATACATTTTTAAGTAACTATGTTTATCATGTGCAGAAAATTCCTAAATGGTGGGTTTGGTGCTACTGGATTTGCCCTACAGCTTGGTCCTTGAATGGCCTATTAACTTCACAATATGGAGACATGGACAAGGAAATACTCATATTTGGGAACAAAAAACCAGTTGGTACCTTTCTAAAGGATTACTATGGGTTCAGACACGACAGATTAAGTGTTGTGGCTGTGGTGCTCATTGCTTACCCAATCATTTATGCTTCTCTCTTTGCCTATTGCATAGGGAAAATAAATTACCAAAAGAGATAGAAACAGATATTACAGATTGCTTCTTCTGCATTATGGTGGCTACAGTACAATTTTCATGTATAGAAATATAGGAATACAAGGCTACATCATTGAGCAAAACCTCTCTAGCAATTGTTTATATGTAATATACAATTTTGTTTGTTTTTGGCAGCAATGATGTGTATTGGGATATTATGTATTTTGAGTTTTGATTTGAAATTGTTTTATTGTTTTAATTAGTATTTTTCAAATTTGATTTACTGTGAATCGTTTTATAGTAGTTTGGAATACAAATAATTTTTAAGATTTGTTTAGCTTTGTTGGATCTACAGACATTGAAACACTTTTGATGATTATATGATATGCTTTGAAACACTTCTGATGATTCACTTCATTGTAATTTGGAATGAAACGATCAATGTGAATTCGTTGCTGATTAGTATTTTAAAGTGTTGTTTAAGGTTTCTAGACAAGGTAAATTATTCATTGAAAAGTTAAATATACTTGTTATCAATGTAATTCGTTGTTAAGATTTGTTAAACAATGCTCTTGGGGAGCTTATTAGCATTTGTCATCATTGCTTTGAACATTAGTCCCTTTCCAACTAGAACATAACCACCATTTATCCCAAAAGGTGGATAAATCTAGACAATGAAAATTTACAGTTTCCATTGCACCCCTTTTCTAAAATTCCATAAGCACCCCTAGCCTAAACTAGTTATGATTATGGAAATTGAAGTGCAAAACTGTCATGTACGCAGCTGCTGTGTCAGTTTTGCTTGATGGTTATTATAAGACACTTCAGATTTCTAGATTATGAAATACAGGTACAATATGACAGGGCCTACATGAATATGATAAATATTATAAGACACTAAGCGAAGATAAACATATAAATAAATTAATACATGTTCAGTCAATAGTCAATACACTTCAGATTTTAAGAGTAAATATGAATCATTGCAAACTTAATAAATTATCATATTGTACCTAATTATCATACCTATATGTGCTAGTATAAAGTGAAAATAAAATTGTAAAATACAACTGGGAATATCCGAAGTGTCTGTGGTGTGGTGCATGCGACATGGTAAATATGCGGCATGTGGACAGCTTTTATTTTTAAGTGTTTCGGCTTCCTTGGCTATAATACCATCATCCAGAAATCTCACAACTACGTAAATTACCGAATGGAGCCCTAACGATACTTTTAACCTGCCAAATGGCTTCCTTCGGACAAGAAGAGATGGGGTATATGTAAACATGACCTCCAATCTGACACAAGACACGAGTAAATTCAGTTATCAGCCCTGAATTTACTTCACTTGCGCCTTGTGTCAAATTTGAGCTCGTGTTCACACTGAAAAATGCAGACGTTTAAAATTCTTTTCTGTAAGTAAATTGGATCCCAAAAATTAAATTCAACTTTACAACAACATGCAGAAGTTAGGCAGGAGTTGATGTCATTCATCATGCAAAATGAAGCAGGAACGCAACTCAGCAACTAATCACCCGTCCACGCCAAAGGAAAATTAAACAGCTGCTCAAGACAAATGGAGGAGTTGAAGAATACAGATGGTATTAGCAGTCTGGACTATAAACCACAAATCAACTTAAGATTTAATCCTCGGGCTGGTTCTCTATCTTATCGTCAGTTATCATCGTCTGCTTTTCCTGTTCCAAATAATATATCTTGTCATTCATACCCTCTTTTCTATATGCCTCGACCATGATTGAGTATGTTGTGTCATCCGGTGGACATTGGGTATCTTTCATACGCATGAAAACTCTGTCCATTTCCATTAAATCTTCCGCCTTTGCACATGCAGATAAGACTGCATTATAAAAGGCAGTGTTCAGAGGTATTTCAAGCTTTGCAGACAATTGAACACTGCTAATCACTTTATGAAAGAGGCCTGCATTTGCAAAACCATTGATAAGGCAGCAGAATGTTTTGGTATCTGCTCTCATACCCTCGGAACGCATCTGATTAAATGTATACTCCATGTTTTTAGCATCACCTGCCTCTGCAAATGCCTCAATCACATTGTTATAAGTACTGGTTGTCCATGGAAATTGCAACTTCCGCATATACTCCATAACAGATGACATCTTGTCATACATTCTTTTCTTTCCATAGGAGCCAATCAAGATATTGAAAGTGCGTGTTTCTGGTTCTATCCCGAAAGTACGGAACTTTTCATACCATTTCTCCATCATATCAATCTGACCCATATTACCAAAGACACCAATGATTGTGTTCATGGTCCAGACATCAGGCTTGCAATCAGTGCTCTGCAGCATACTTGACAGAACTTTCTCCATCTGATCAAACATCCCTGCCTTACCATAACCATTCAAAACAATGTTTTGTGTAACAGTGTTAGGCATGATGGATCTTTGAGCCATTTCTTCATACAGCAACTCGACCAATTCAAATTTGAAAACATCCACACAGACTTTTATCAACGTACTGTAAGTGAAAACATCAGGCTGACAAAGAGGATGGTTCTTCATCTCATCGAGAATCGATAGTGCCTCATCAATCATGTTGCTCCTGCAATATGCAGCAAGCAACGCGGTGTATAGTTCAGGAGTAGGGTCAAGACCCTCTTCAATCATTGTGGTAAAAAGCTGACGGGCACGTTGGGGTTGACCACATTTTCCAAGTAGCACAATTAGTTTCATGTAAGTCCCTTCTCTGGGTTGGTAAAAGGATTGTTCTCTTAGCATGTCAAGTGTCTGCACATGAAAAAGTAAAAAACAATTAGAATTTAACAAACTGGTATCATCCAAACTCTTAATTTGAATTGGGTTTAACTCAACCCTTCAAAACCGGCTTGGACGGTGAGAGTTATAATAAACAATGTTTTAGGCTATACCTCATCCAATGTGGGACTCTCAACACCCCCCTCACATTCAGGACTGGACATAAAGAGTATGACCTAAGTAGCTTGATAGTGGGTGTTTCAACAAATCTTAAATAGATTCTTATAACATCTTAAAATTTGAGTTTGCTCTAATGTGGTGAGATGTCGGGGTATGGCTGCGTACAATACACCAAATGATGGGACCGCTACCCGGACCCTGCGCGGGAGCTTTGTGCACCGGGTCTAATGTGGTGAGATGCCTCCCCTTATAAACACTTGTACTTGTATCTCATCCATTGTGGGACTCTCAACACAAACTATACTACAATTAGACGTCTGAACATATACACAGACCATTGACTATAGATACAACAATAAACAGTCTAGAATAAGGGCTGTTTGGATAGACTGCATAAGCACTTGTGAAAATAAGTGAGACAACATATCCATAAGTTGTTTTCAGCTTACTTCCACAATCTTTTCAGGATAGCTTATGAAAACAGCTTATAACTTACATATATGAAAGCAACTTAACTTCATTTTATCTTTTGTTATAGAAATAGCTTATATGATAAGCATTTATACTATAAGTGCTTAATTAAGCTGCTTATTCAAACACACCTAAAAGTAAAAGTAAAAGTAAAACCCTGAATTTGCAAACAATAAAGTAATGATTTTTAACAGAAAATTGGTGAGTGAGTGTATATACCTCAAGGGCTTGAACCCATTGTTTTTTGTCAATGCATTCACATAAGGCTTCAGTAACAGTGTTAGCCCAGGCATTAGCATTGTTCTTTCTGTCCAATTTTTTCTTGACATTTTTAATGGGTTTCCTCCTGGTACTAGAAGGTAAGGATGTTTCAGAAACACCAGGAAACTCACCTTGTTTCCAGTGTTTCTTTTTGACAACAGAAGACGAGGAGGAGGAATTAGAAGCAGAAGCGGTTTTTGAGGGTGTAGATGAAACTGCGTAGAAAATTGGAAGTTGGGGTTTTCTGGTTTTGTTGTATTGAGGAATTGGAGAAGGAACGATGGAAGAAGAAAATGTGAGAGAGACGGAAGCCATATCCATCATGATAGTCGATAGATAGCAAAGCTTTTTCACGACTGATGAATAACTCAAAACTCATGTATTGTCTTGCACTCTTTTTTTAAAGGTTATTTTGGTCTTTGTATGTACACCTGTAGAGTGTAGAGTGTAAAAAATAAGGATTTTTTTAGAGGAAATAAGGATTGTTATTTTAATAAATAATATTGACATACCTATGATATTTACCATTAATTTAAAAAAGATAATTGATTTTTAATATTATTGTCACATGCAGATTTCAATTTAAGAATTTAAAAAATTTGTAGGGACTAAAAAAGATATAAAATTAACCCCAATATTGAAATTTTCGTAGGGATTAAAAAAATTATAAAAATTGCATAATAGTCTTTTTTTTTTTTAGGGAAAAAAAATTACATAATAGTCAAACTTAGAAGGTCCCCAATTTATAAAGACCAAAAACATGTTAACAACCAAAATTTTAATATTATTGTCACATGCAGATTTTGATTTAAGGATTTTTCGATTTGATTGATTAGCCTACATGGTATTACTGCTTCGAAACTCAGTTCTCGAGTCAGAAACATGTAGTCAAGCATTTTAAGACTGGTATACAACATCCAAATTGCTTCAAGATTTCAAAATGTGTTAAATATGTTTTTAGTCTCTATAAATATACCAATTTTTCGTTTTGGTCCCTCTAAAATTTTCCATCAACTTTTAGTCCCTATAAAATTTTCAATATTTGCTTTTGGTCCCTCGTTTAAAGTAAACTCATATGTAGAATTCATATTTTTAAATAAAATTTTGCAGAAAAATGTATAATGTTATAAGGATCTCTCCCAAAAAAATTTAGAATTTTTTACAAAAACATGAATTAAATATGAATTTTTATATTTTTTGCAGTAAAAAATTCATATTTAATTCATGATTTGTTAAAAAATTCTTTTTTTTTTTGGAGTGATTTTAATAATATTTCATACATTTCTGCACAATTTCATTAAAAAATACAAAAATTTACTTAAAAATAGGAACTAAAAGTAGTGATTGAAAATTTTATAGGGACTAAAAGTTGAAGGAAAATTTTAGAGGGACTAAAACGAAAAGTTGGTATATTTATAGGGACCAAAAACATATTTAACCCTTTTAAAATTACACAAACTCTTAACACTTAGAAGTTTTTCAAACTAGCAGTTATAAGTTTCTAAGTGCCTAGATTCAAATATGGAAAACTTTGCTAAAGAAGACTCTTAGAAGTTAGAAGACATATGACATTCATAGATGTTTGAAGTTAGTTTATTTTTATTCTTTAATTTGTAAAATCAAACTTCATGCAAAAGAGTTCATTTTCATTCGATAAAATTACGTCTAAACAGATAACACATATGTCATCACATGGTAACTTGTTAGTGACAAAGTTGAAAAAACGATGTATAAAACTTAAATCCATTGATATTAGTATATTTTCATTTCGCACAGTATGTGGCTTTATGTTTTGTTCCTTTCCTTTTTTTTACTTTATCATTTATGTTTCTTCTATTTCTAACCAGACGCTTATAACCTTAAACATATCAACTAAGAACCCTCTTAAGGATCTAACTCGAATCCTAGATTGATATGTCGAGTTTATTCATTGAAGTGAAACATTTTTATGATGACAATCGTATAAATTTCTAAACTAATATTGATAGTCTTAATTAGATAGTCTAAAGTTGACCAAAATTTGTTCCACATGCAATCGAACTCAGATTCTGCTTAACAATTCGTCTATAAATTTAAAATTAATGGTTGGTACATTTTTTTTTTTTTGGTTACTTAATGGTTGGTACATGAAGCAACAAGGTTTGCTTTTGTTTAAAAAAGTTCACCCCCTAATCCCTTTACAGACAATCATAGTTAAGAGGAATTATGTATGTTTTTTGAGAAAGAGAAAGGAAAAAGGCAAAGATCCTCCTCATCCGCCAAGTTGGAATGGAACCAAAGTTTTGAATAATTGACTTGACTTGACGAATAATAAATGAAATAAACAACGTTTGGTGATGTCTTTAATGCGTAACATATGTAATGTATCGTACCATTTTACTTACTATATTCTTCTCTCTCAAACGGCAAAGTCAAGCAAGAAGATAGATAGTTTCTCCTTCATCCCATTTCACAACACATAAAACTCCATCCAATAAACCTTTCTTCTTTCTTCTTTCTTTTTCTTTTTGTTTGTGTGGTCCACTCTACTCCATACACAAACTCTGCAATTTCTAACCAACAGGTATGTGTGCCTTTGTCATCTTTCCTGACATAGAAACTTCTTTTTTTGTTGCCTTCCCCGCGTTTTTTTGTTTTCTTTTTCTTTTCATCAATCAACGCGTAGGAAACTTTATCAAAAAAATATTAACGCGTATAGTAATATTTCTTGGTACTTATAATTATTATTCTTTGTTTGGTTAAGTTCTCTCAAACACTGACATAAATTCCAAACTCTTATCTTTTAAACTTCACAATCTATTCAAAACACTGAATTCCCTTTAATCACTTTGCTTTCTACACAATCCTTATTTCTAGTGGTTAGTTTTACTTATACTTTGTTTGATTTTCTTTTCTTATATTATCTCCTTTTCAAAGGCTTTTGTATTGTTGATATGTTTTTTTGTGCCTATTCCTATATTGATATTTCTATATATAAAAGGTTTTTTTTTATTTGATTTAATTTAACCGTTCATATTGTAAATTGTCTTCAGAACATAATAGGATCATGGGTTGCTTTGGATTCTGCAAAGAGAATGATGCTTATACCACTGCTGACAAAGGAATCTTCACGCAAACCAATCCTAACGGCGGTAAATCTCCTTTACCTTTCTTTACAATTTTCTGCTTTAAGATTTATACAAGCCATAGTCATGATCTGAAACACAAATTAAGTTTGCATAGTTTTCATCTGTATTCTTGCAAGTTCTTTTACATTTTACATGTTGCCTGTAGTTTTTTCTATGCCATTTTCAAATGATCTGCTTCAATTGTTCAAATTGAGTTGTTCCAAAAATTGCCCGTCTTTGTAGTTGTATTAGCACTATAATTGCATTTCATTTTGATTCCACTTTCATACAATGCAGGGAACACCAGTTATCATGGTAGACACACCGCAGTAACTGTTCCTCGGCCCATAAATCTTCAACCTATTTCTGTCCCTTCTATTACAGTAGATGAACTAAGGTCTTTGACAGATAATTTTGGTACAAAAACTTTCGTTGGTGAAGGTGCATATGGTAAAGTGTATCGTGCCACATTGAAAAATGGACGCGAAGTGGCAATTAAAAAGTTGGATCCCAGTAAGCAGCCAGACCAAGAATTTCTTTCTCAGGTTCGGTTCAACAACAGTTATAACTTTCTATAAGATAATCAAAGCAACATCATATTGTATTTCCCTTCAGCGCTTTAAACTTTTAATTCTTAACATAACACAGGTCTCAATCGTATCAAGGCTAAAGCATGAAAACGTCGTTGAGCTTGTTAATTACTGTGTTGATGGTCCTTTGCGTGCCCTTGCATACGAGTATGCTCCTAATGGATCCCTTCATGATATTCTACATGGTTAGTCACTCCTAGTCCTAACAGTAAATTCCATATCAGCATCACTCTTCATTTTATGTATGTTATAAAAAAATATTCACATTAGTGTATTATGCAATTAATTTAACATAATTTCGGATACAGGACGCAAAGGTGTCAAGGGTGCAGAACCTGGTCAAGTTCTGTCGTGGGCTGAAAGAGTTAAAATTGCTGTTGGAGCAGCCAGAGGCCTTGAATATCTTCATGAAAAGGCAGAGGTTCATATTGTCCATCGTTATATTAAATCTAGTAACATACTCCTATTCGAGGACGGCGTTGCAAAGATTGCCGATTTTGATCTGTCAAACCAAGCCCCTGATGCTGCCGCACGTCTTCATTCTACCCGTGTTCTTGGAACCTTTGGTTATCATGCTCCAGAGTAAGATATTTCTGGATGCCTGGCTTTTCTGACTTCTTTTTTTCAGTTTAATTGGTATTAATTGATTGACTTTAGAGATTAATAGTCAATTGGTAATATCTGTGGTCTGTGGACAGTGAAGTAGTGAACAACAATCCACTTTAGACTCAATGAGTATAAATTTGGTTCCTTCTTGGTCTCTTACTACATTTTACTTTTATAGTTGTGGTTTTTAAGTACTAAAAATGGCTTGACTGTTTGTATGACAGGTATGCAATGACCGGAAACCTCTCTTCAAAGAGTGATGTTTACAGTTTTGGAGTTATACTGTTAGAACTCTTAACCGGGCGTAAGCCTGTTGATCATACACTTCCCCGAGGACAACAAAGCCTCGTGACCTGGGTATGATATCATTATTTTTCTCTCTTTCTGTTCATGATTTGATTTATATGCACTGGTGCAAAGATTTTTTACACCGACAATCATAATTGTTAGATCATTAAAACGTTTGACTTCTAAAGTCACACAAATGATTGATTGTGATTTGTTGATAGCACAAAACTGTCTGTTTACACTGACAGTGCATCAAAATTAAACTCTTCATTTGTATATCTTGTTCCCCCTTATATTGAATTTTGGATTTTACATAATGTGATCTTTGTTCATTGAATTTTATCAGGCAACACCAAAGCTTAGTGAAGATAAGGTGAAGCAGTGTGTTGATGTTAGACTAAAGGGAGAGTACCCTTCTAAGTCAGTTGCAAAGGTAATTTAATTTGGTCATATTTCCATTTTGTAGATGAAATGTTGTTATTGAATTCAATTTGTTTGTTATAATATAGTTTTCACTGATTTGTTGCACTTGTTGTTTTGTTTGCAAAAGTTGGCTGCTGTTGCTGCACTGTGTGTTCAATATGAAGCTGAGTTTCGACCAAATATGAGCATCATTGTCAAAGCTTTACAGCCTTTAATGAATAATACTCGTTCTTCTCAACCAAGGGAACCACGCAACTTGTAAATTCAGAAACCAAAGCCAGCATTTCTTAGTATTTATTTTACCTAGCATTTATATATATGTATTTTTTTTTTTTGGGCTAGGGATCAGATTGATTAAAGGAGAGTGCCCAATTGTCGTAACCAGGCTTGGGGCGAACACCCAACTCGCATTTTTTGTGCGAGACTTTGACCACTCATCATGTCTCGTTTCTGCCCGAAGGATCATCACCTAACATTTATATTTCAAGTGAGCATTACTAAGAAAATAGTGATTGGTAGTTGAGTTTCTGGTTTTGAATGCTTATGTTGCAGAGTCATGTTTTTGTTGCAACATCATGTACAAGTGAATATATATGATATTGCTACTGAACAACATTTATCTATCTATTTGTATTTTAAAATGAAATTCCATCCCAATGCAAGGGGAATTATCTAGAAGCATGCTGATTTTTCCTTCTTGATATCATTGTGTTTAATTTACTATTGGAACTTTGAAACCTTTTTAAATTTACTGTTGGATGACACTAATAATCTTGCATCAATATGTGCTTAATTGGTTAGGCTAATGAAATCATAGATTTTTGTTGGTTCAGTTCTCAGAAAATTTAAGAATGTAGAGATTTTAGTCCACAAATAGATTTGAATTTTTTAAAATTATTTATTGACTAATCAGGATCAAAATCAGAATATAGACATTGATTGAAAATAAAAATCATGAATCAAGAGTGAAAAAGAGTCGTACGATTAAATTTAATTTTTCTCATTTTTTATACTAAAATAAAACAAGCATAAAAGGTTATGCTTGTTATTCATTATGTAACCCATACATTCTAGAAGAACTATGGTTTTGCAAACAACCTAACGAGAAAAGGTTAAAATAAATTTTGGTTTTGAAAGTATCATAATTATGAAATTTTTAAATAACCCTTCCCGTTAGTTCAAACAACCTCTCCTGCTGCTTAAGTGATAGGGTATGTTTGTTTCGCAAAACAGTAAATACTGGACAATACATGACAAAACAGAACTATAACGTAGCGAGATCATAGTATTTTTTATGTTGGAAAATAAACAGAGGTATTTGGGTATTTTTTATAGTTTGTACTTTGGACAAAAAGTTGTCTCATGGTTTAGTGAGGAACAAGAATTCATGTTTTTGTTCAGTCTCTTGCTACCTATTTTGTCCATTCTCGGTTTCTAAATCAACCAGGATACAAAAAAAGGTTGTATAGTCCACTCTTGTTTTTTTAGCAAATTAAACGCAGCCATAGTGAAAAAGTGGTTTTCAATGCGGTCACAGGAAGGAAAAAAAAGGGCAGGAGCTCATTGTGGTTCCACAATAATCAAACAAATTTCCATTGCAACAATTATAGACAACAATAAGGCACATATTTTGTGTCCTTCTCTTTCACGCTTTATATAATTTTCTTATCATCTTACACAAGGAATCATCATTTACTTTACAATCCTAATGAGTGATGAAACAAATAGAAACACAAAAGGAAAAGTATGAATAGCAATGAACTGTACAAAGTACAAACTGGTGTAAGGGATCTACATCCTAACATCTACACGATCCAAGTTATAGCAACCAAATAGGTATATATGAACCATCACAAACTCTGATCCAGCTCCATGAATTTGATGTAAAATGAGGCAGTTATCATTACTCGCACAGGTTTGCACGAAAGAATGCAAAAATGGCACATTCACTTGTGCGTACCTTGACCTGAAATAGGTGCTTTTAGCTTTGTGATCCATGGTTTTACTTCCTTTGATTTCTTCTTCCGTTAGACTTGGAATCTGGATGATCACTCTTATCTGTATCAGAAGTCTCCTTTTGCGTCTCCACGTCAGCACTTCTGGCATTACTCTTCCTGCGTCTTCGATCCTGAAACATCAAACGCTTCATTTGAGAAATAGATCAACTTAAAGATCTTAAAATGGAAAAAAAAAATGCTTTGTAGTAATGATCGTAGATATTTCAATGACAGTTTCTTCAGACAAGAATTCTAAAGGAAGTTGCAAGGAACCAGCTGGAATTTCCTTTAAGAAATAAACTGCTACGAAATGTTGGAAACTGGTGATTTTATAGGAATGAGAAGTCAAACCTCTCTAGGTATGGGATATTCTTCTGATTCAAGCATGCGAACCACTTGACTCATTTTTGGTCTTTTTTCAGAATCTGGATCAACACATCTCAAAGCAGTCAAAAGGGCTCGTTTAAGGGCACTTGTTGATGGTCTCGTCTCAATGTTTGGATCCACCACCTCTTCCGCGTGCCTATTACCTACCATCATCTTCAGCCAATCAACCAAATTTACCTACAACAATCACCCAAATGACATTTAGGGGAGTTTCAAAAATAAAAATTGAGATATATAGCACCACGAAGATAATTAAAGTTGTGAACAGGGAAATTTCTAATGTATCAGTGACGAAAATGAAAGTTTATTAAATAACTATCATCAAATATCCACATACAATATACACAACCAACTATGTTCGTGATTGACCAAAGGACATACCTCAGCTGCTGAGCGGCTATAATCCACTGGATCTCTTCCTGTAATTGCTTCAAGGAGCAATACGCCAAAGCTATACACATCACTCTTCTCGTTTAGTAAGCCAGAATTGGCATATTCTGGAGCAACATATCTGAAAAACGCAAAGCAATAATTAGTCAGTCACTGCTCCTTGCTAAATGAAAAATAACACAAGAAAAATCACAATAGAATCATAAAACAAAGAAGTTCTAAATCTATAGACAGAGAGCTTACCCAAAAGTTCCCATTACTCGAGTTGTAATGTGACTTTTTCCGGCACCAAGTAACTTGGCTAGTCCAAAGTCAGATATTTTGGCATTGAAGTCATCATCAATAAGAATATTACTTGACTTGATATCTCGATGGACAACTTTCGGCTCAATTGCCTCGTGCAAGTAAGCCAGCCTGCAATAAAATCATAGATCATCAGTAACTCACCAACAGTAAAACGGATCTTTCTGGTAAAACAAATCAGTGAGATGTGCTAAATAATCGTACGCTTTGGCTGTTCCAAGAAGAATTTTAATCCGGGCATCCCATGTAAGATAACCATATTGCCGCATGGCACCATGAAGCCATTGCTCCAAGTTTCCATTATTAACATACTCATAAATCAACAACCTGAAATTAATATGGAATTTCTAAGGATTAAGAATCTAAATTATACAAAGCAGTGTGCAAAACTGCAAATTAATTCTAGTAAAAATCAAAGATGCCATTTACCAAGAAATTTCATGTTAAAAATAAAGACAACATTTGCAGCAGTTAATATAGTTGTAAGATGTTACAAATATAGTTGTAAGGCACAAACAGTCAAACACGAACGCACACACAGACACAGAAACGACTGTGATGATTCACCTCTTTGCTGATTCTAAATATATATAAAATAAAAACAAAAGTGAAAATACGGATATTTAATTTAACCAAAATAAAATAAAGACCAAGATTGTATGCTTACCTGTGAGTGCCTTCAATGCAAAAACCCAAAAGTCTAACCAAATTCTTGTGCCTCACATGACCAATAGCCTCAACTTCTACTCTAAATTCTTTTTCAGCTTGTCCACTGCATAATGACCATAAATGATGTTATAAACTAGCTGATTAAAAATATGCTAATAAAACATGAAACAATATACCATAAAACAAAGTTTTAGATCCGAAAATAAATCCTACAATTCAATTAAATATATTGCCAATACTCACACATTATTAAGTAGCTTTTTGATAGCCACTGGATTCCCGTTGATAAGCTGGCCTTGATAAACAACTCCATATCCTCCTTCACCAATAATATTGTCTTTTGAAAACTTGTTTGTTGCAAGTTCTAGGTCCCTCAATGTAAACCAGTGTCCCCATCCAAGGTGAGAAAACTCGGGAAGACCAGACAAAGGCGATGGTGAAGTTAAAGAAGGCCTGTGTGCAGAAACGGACTTAGCACCACTTTCTTCACCCGATTGAGAGCCAGCAGCATCTTTCTCGACGTGAACAAATGAGCCTGATTGACTGCTATATTCCCCATTCTTTGTTTGGAGCAAAATCTTTTCAGATTCTTTGTCACTGAACTTGTCATAAAGACTCATAAAAGCACCGTTTTGAGGATGACTATTCGTTGAAACCTGATCCATTTTAATCTCTTTGATCTCTTCTGAAACGGATAACCTATGGCTCAGGGGAAGCATGCCATTGACTCTTCTAGATTTCTTTTTTGAAGTAAGACATATTGATACCACCAGAAGAATGATTACAATGAACAATCCAACTATTAGCCCCATTAATTCCCATACTTCCAACCCAAAAATAGATGTTTTCTTTGATAACCTCGAGCTTAGATCAGACGCCATTTAACTGCTGCTAATATATCTACAGAAATCAGAAACAAATATAAGAAATCACTTCTTCAATGCATATAAATAAAGTAGCAAAATAACCAAAACAAAACGAAACTCTTTTAGTGGATTCTTCACACCATAAATAAACTTGGTACAAGAAATAAAATCACACATCCAGTTAAACAAAATTCCATCCAGAAAATATATACCATTTTCTTATAAAAGCAAATTGATACAGAAATTCATTTTGCCGATAAAAAAACAAAAAGGAAAGAAAACTGAGCTCTATATGAGACTCTTCATTCATATACCAGACAAATCAAGCAAATAAGACCAGAAAAGTGAATGAAAATTGCAACAAGTGGACTTAAGCAATAAACCATTTTAGCATAAAAACAAAAACATGTTCTAACATCAAACTTTGATTTTCCAGCAATGCCACATAGATTTAATATTAACAAAACTATATAAAAGACAGTCTCAATACCTATCAAAAACCAAAATCCTTCACTCAGATTTCACAAAAAGCTCCTTTTCAGACCCTGAAAGATCAACTCAAAGTCTTAAACACCACTAGATCTCTGAAGCACTGAAATTCATCTTAGATATGAACAGTCATTGATGATTTTCCACAAAAACCAAATTCAACTGAATTGTGGGTTTTATCAATCTTGCCAAAGGGTATCTGATTTGAATCTCAAAAAGGAAACTTTAGAGAACAGGAAGATGAAACACAGAATGTCACGGCAAGGAACCGACGAAGAAGTTATAATGATGTTTCATGTGTTGTGAGATTAATAAAGAAGACAAAGAGTGGTAGGTGATGGGAATGGAGTTAGTCCCATACAGTAAAAAAGAAGGAACGCATCAAAATAGAAACTTCCTTTGCTGTTTCTTTAAATTTCTTCTCTTTATTCTTCTGTGACTGTGATGTGATGTTCCTTTTTCTATTTCCACTTCATTTTTCTTTTTATTTGTTTTCATTATTCCTAAGTCTGACGGTGACAGATAAACAGATACTCCCCATTGGTGTTTCACATTTTATTTCTAGTATAATTCTCTAATACTTTATGTTTTTCTATAATCTACATGTGGCATGTGTTTGATTATAAGGTGGTAGTATAAATTAAGTTTGAAAATTGCTCTTCACACATATCATAAGACTGAGAAACACATGTAAAAGACAAAATTGTCCTCGATTGTCTAAACTGGCTGCAGTTAACTGCCGAGGAAAACCTCGACAGTTAACTGCCGAAAAAAACAATTATGCAGACAGTGGGTTCTGCATAATTGTAAACATTTCCAAGCCATTTTTCGGCCAGTTTTTACCTATAATTAAACTATAACATTTTCAAATGCAATATAACTCATACATCATTTAAACTCAGTGATAAACAAGAAAAATACAATATATTTTACAATTGACCATAATTAAATCAAACCGACATTTGGTTCAAATTACACAAAGGTTTGAAATTCATCAAAACGTTACACAGTGTTCATAATTAAACAACACATTACAACTCATTACATATCATTAAATTAAACAACACATTCAACACAATTGCATATGGAACGAACATACATATATAATATATTATTTTCCACCGTATTCCGAAACATAAATCCGACGTCGCTATCGTCTTCAATAAGCCAAGGCATATAACTTGCCATTTTCCATGCGTATTCATCTCTATCTTCTCCTAGGTCTATGCATGGCATTTGACCAAACAAGTGACGTGTATATTGATTTTCACCAAGATGCTCAAAATAAGTGTTAAGTTGTGCCTTCAAATCATCAAGAGAGTCGGTAGGCGTTATCATAACCTTAATTGTCTTTTTAAAAGCAAAGTACCTAACACGGCCTTCAATTTTTGCAACCTCAGACATGTTTCACTTCACAAAAGCTTTATGAAAAAAATCATACATTAGGATGAAATTAAATGAAATGTAATAATGAATAAATCAAATACGTAAACATTAATAACGAATAATTAAGTATTGCACTACTTTCACCACATAAAAGTCATATTATCATATATATCAATATAAATTGCATAATGTTACTTATATATTAGCCTTAAAAAATTGGCATTACAATTTCGACCCCAAAATATACGTCGATGTAATTTCAACAAAAAAAAAGGACTAACACCGACAAAAAAATCACTCATTAAAGACCAGGTGAAATAGAATCTTCCTCATCTTCCGCAATAACTTCAAATTGTTGCTTTGGTTTTTCGGGAGTGTCCAACAAAATAGGCGCCGCTTTGCTTGACTCCTTTTGTTGTTGTGGCGGTTTGTTTCCATTTTCAATAACCATGAGCTTTCGGAACAACTCATGTTGATCCAAATAGTCATCTTCCCAAGTTACCGCATCTTCTTTCTTGTGATTGTGCCACTTCATAGATGATGGAGGTAGTGGACAACCATTCTTCAAATAAATAAGCACGAAATGATTCAGAATTACCCCAAGGCACATGATGGGAGTTTTTTGCTTACCCGGCGGTGGTGGCCCTCTTAGTGGGAAAAAAGATTATGATCTTCCAAGAGTTGTCAACATGACCACACACCTTTTATAATAATTAGCAACAATGTGTCCCATGTCCGGAACAGTGAACCACTTATCAACAAGATGTGCACAACCTCCCATATTTGCAGGAGGATGTAAGCCATTTAAAATGTAGTTATAACGATCATCACCCGCATATACTTCAACATAATCATCTCTATGATCTTTCAACTCTTGAATAAGATGTGTATGAATCATGATATGACTTTGTTCGGTCAATCTCATGAACTCGGCTATAGCCCAAAATCCACAATGTCCATCGCCTATAACATCCACCACCTTTTCAATAAATGGAAGCATGAAGCGTGACATATAATCAATAGGCCTCATAACCAGAATAGGCTTAGGCTTTGGATACCGAGTAGGAGGTGGAAGTGGAGAAAGTGATGTTTTACCAAGACGAGCACCTTTTTTTCTTTTAAATGATGAAGTTGTTGGTGACGGTGACGGTTGACTATCTGGATTTTGAGAATCAACAACCTCCCACGAAGAAGGGATTCAACTAGTCGATGTAATTTTTCCTTTAGACCTTGCAATGTCCACTTTTTTCTTAGCTCTCTTGGTTGGTACTTTTCGTGGTGGTGGAGACATCATGGTGGTTTCAGGAAATGCCAACTGCCACAAAACCTCTTTGACTTCAAGCTTCATTTGGAAAGGGAGTTTCTTGAGACGTTCTTGAATACCCTTCAACTCATCCTCGACAGAAGAACCATCTTCATTACTTTCTTTGCCTATACGTAACCTAAGCCAATGGTGGTGTATCTCATCCAATAAAATTGGCTTGTCTTCAAGGATTTTGATAGCAATTTCGCATGCACATGGAAGCCCGTAAGAAGTCCTTTGAACACAACCACAAATTTCTTTGTCCATGCACAATGTTTCCCTACAACGTGACTCTTCCGAATCAATGTTGTTCAAAGATCATCTAGACACATGACCACCTAACCCAGAGTACAAAGTGACATCTTTGAATCTATGTTCCAATATGGTAACGCTCTGACCAAAGGTTGTTTGTATCGCAGTGAACTGAAGCACCAACATGTCATGTATTTTCTCCCAACAAGTACCCAAATCACCCACACTATTGTCCAAATATTTCTTTACGTAAGCATGAGCCGATTCTACCCTGTTGGTGGTTCTACAACCAAGATGCATCACATGGTCTGTCCATGCCCTCACTATTTTCTCCTTCACTTCTTTCAAGGTGGTCATGGCATAATTTAAGAAAAGTGAAAAATCACTACATTCATCTTGGAACTCCACTAATGCATTTGCATATAACTCTTGAGTGGGCTGCTCAACCATAGCTTTCCATGCCCTCATTATCTTCTTGAC
>Ga0228711_1001378_pt1 | contig 35486 bp, 19 predicted proteins | sample MedpolnodulmetaG_2_FD_177996 | JGI IMG/M metagenome (GOLD analysis project Ga0228711, IMG submission 177996) | Root nodule microbial communities from Medicago polymorpha collected in Santa Monica, California, United States - brown nodules | ecosystem: Host-associated > Plants > Roots > Nodule... | reverse complement strand
TTAATAGAAATAGTTTGTAAAAATCTTAACATGGATTTTTTTTTTTTTTGACTGAACTTCATATGGGTTAACGGCCTAGCTTTTGTTTTTTACTATTTTTTCAAATGGGTTAACGCTATTTGCTAAGAATTGTTTGTTTTGTTTGTTTTTTTTATAAGAGAATTGTTTGTTCAATAAAATAATTATTTTAGGTGAATTGAGCTCTAGAAGTTCATTAGAGTCGGAGCATGTCCTCTAATGTTGAGAGAATATTGACAGACGTGTTTATCCGATAATATAAGGTTTACTAGAGTCAGAGCATATGTCCTCTAATGTTGAGAGTATTGACAGATGTGTTTATCCTCCAATGTTAGCTTGATTTTAATTTAATTTGGCTGGTATTTATCGGCAACATCAACAAATGAATATTTACTGTGAGATTCTTGCACAAGTAAAAAAATAAGTTCCAATACATTTAATGCATATGCAACATTTCCATGGAGTGAGTTTGACATTTAACAGCATATTTTCTTTGACACTTGACTCTAACAACGAATATTGGCCCTGCTTTGATGCATGTTTCAACTTTGTTTCTTGACTTGTTGAGTTTGTGGATGTTGTCGAGCTCTTAAACTTTGTCGAACCCTTCTTTTCTTTATTTTTCGAAGTCCAAAACTTATTACTTGAAGGATATTGCATCTTTTAGGATATTAGTTGGCGAGCTCATATCTAAACACAACAAGACTTGATATCACATTCATCACTCAACATTTGAGCCAATTTATATCCCACCCTACACATGCACATTCTACTAATGCTATCATGTTTCTCTCATGTTGATTAGGTAGAATGCAAGGACACTAGAAGATCTATCTATGGTCAATGCTTCTTTCTTGGCAATTCTTCGATTTCATAGAAAACAAAGAAGCAGTTCACAATGTCTAGATTATCCTTAGAAGTTGAATATCGTGTCTTAACAACAACAACTTGTGAATTGCAATGGTTTATGTATTTTCTTAACGATCTGAAATTTATATCCACCAAACTAACAATCTGACAATCAGGGTGTTATTTATATAGATGTGAACCATGTCTTTCATGAAATAACCAAACACTTAGAAATAGACTGTTACATCATGAGGGAGAAGCTACAAGCTAGAATGTTCAAACTATTGTCGATGTCATCTACCAACCTATATTTTATGAGGGCATATTGCATATTGCAGTTGGTTGCATCGTAGCTTAGCATAATACACCTCTTATGTATAAATAGAACTTTGTAATTTCCTCGTTGCTCAATGATTGAACTACATTCATTCAATTCATAATAACCTTGGCGAGCAAGCTTTCACATCTGGCATATACAATAAACAATTGATTTTGTAGACTTTTGCAAACAATGAGATTTTAAGGCATATACAATAAGGGTTTGTTTGATGGTCAGGATAGGGAGACAAGATATGATACATTAATCACATCCTGCTTAAATCTCATGTTTGATGCACCAAAGAGATGAGATAAAATAAACCATTTTCATATCCTATCCTGACTTTCCTTTGTAATTTCTATCATGAGTATAGGTTTGGTTAGAAATTATCCTGATGGGATTAGAAGATCATTCCTTATTTATTATCTTGATATTCTGCCATTTTTAAAATATTGTCATTTTTAAATTAATGATAACATGTATTTTCTATTATAATTAATAACATATCATTTATACAATATTTAATTAATTATGAGAGCAATTTTTTTCATTTAATTACAATGATATCATGTTTGTTATCATGTGTGCATCAAACACATGATAAGATTAATGTTTATCATGTCTTTATCATATCATATCCCTATCCGACTTTATATCATATTCTGCATCTATCCTATTATGACCATCAAACATACCCTAAACAAAATAAGTTATTCTATTTCAACCAAATTTCTCGGTAAACAAGAGTCAAAAATCAAACTTCTAATCACTTGTTTCAAATATCTTACTATATGAATCAATTTCAAATATCTTACTCTATTAATTTTAATAATAGGATGAATTTACTTAAATGAAAAAAAGTTGTGTAAAAAGATGGACCACTTAAATTGAGTAAAGTATATGAACCATGAATCGGACCCCAAAATGGAATATCCTTAGAATCAAAGGTCCTTGGAATCACATGATGAATATGATAGATAGTTAGTTCCGAGGTCATAAATAATCGTTGCACCAAACACTGCTGCACTAAGATAGACACAAAACACTACAAAATATAGTAGCCACGTGTCGCTTCTTTGTTTGACAATCATTTTCTTTGGCTCTACAACATAATCATCGTTTGTTTCTTTGTGTTTTGCTTCATTACACTGTTTCTTGCTCAGTGTTCTTGTTCACACAATGACAGACACTACAGATGATATTGCTGAAGAAATCTCGTTCCAGAGTTTTGATGATGATTGTAGGTTACTTGGTAATCTTCTCAACGACATTCTTCACCGTGAAGTTGGTACCACCTTTGTTGACAAACTCGAAAGAATTCGTGTCCTTGCTCAGGTAACTAACTAACTTTTTCTTAAAAACTCAAACTTTTCTCTTTTTCTTCATACCCCACTTTTTTTCTTTTCATGGGGTTTCATTGTTTTCAATATTCACTACTTCTAAGTGATTTTTGCTCTGTTTCCTTTTATGGGGTTTTACTTTTTCCCCTTGCTGAATGTGAAAATCTACTAAGCACTGACACAGACACCGGACACGTCTTTGATCAGAAGTGAGTAATAATGAATGATGTTTCTATTTTTGTTTTTGGCAGAGTGCATGTAATATGAGGCAAGCAGGTATAGTGAACATGGCTGAGTTACTTGAGAAGCAGTTAGCTTCAGAGTTGTCAAAGATGTCATTAGAAGAAGCTTTCACTCTTGCTCGTGCTTTCAGTCATTATCTTACTATGATGGGTATAGCTGAAACTCACCATAGGTAATAATCCATGGCTACACTAACTCTTATTATTTGTTGGTAATTAATAGCACTTTCCAAATTTCATTTTTGGATTGACTTATTCGAGTTTATCTAAGCACTTGTATGACCGTTTATGAGAACTTATGAAAATAACTTATGACATCCTCACTAGCTATTTTTATTTTCGGCTTATTTTCATAAGCTCTCCAAAATAGCTTATGAAAAAAACTTATAACTTTATTTTATCTTTTGTTATATAAAAATCTTATAGATAAGTGTATATCATGATAAGTCCTTATGTTATAAGCGGCTAATTAAGCTGTTTATCCAAACTGGGCCTATGTATAGTAATGGTAATCTCTAACAGAAATTACGTGTTCACAGGGTTCGCAAAGGAGGGAATATGGCACAAATTTCAAAATCTTGTGATGATGTGTTTAACCAGCTTGTGCAGGGTGGAGTTTCCCCGGAAGATCTTTATAACACAGTCTGCAAACAGGTCCATTTTTTGTTCTTTTCATGTCTGTCTACATATGTATGGTAGAAATGATCTTCCATTGTACGTCACTATAAAGCTTTTTCCTTGCATTTTTTGGAAATTGTGAAATGCTATGTTTTGATTCTTTTGAATCCGTAATGTTTTTCTTGTTTATTTGGAATGTAATGTCTATACTGCTGGTGTTTCAATCAGTTGTCCAGTTTGATTTACATTTTTTGATCTTTGTTGCTTCAGGAGGTTGAGATTGTTCTTACAGCTCATCCCACACAAATTAATCGACGAACACTGCAGTACAAACACATTCGGATTGCTGTGAGTATTTTCCTTTGTCTGGCCATTCAAAAATTCAATGGAATGAAGTTTTCAAATTCAAAGATAGTATCAATATTTGTCTCTAACTACTTTCACTCTTCAACATGTAGCATCTTTTGGATTATAACGATCGACCTGATCTTAGCCCTGAAGATCGAGAAATGCTTATTGAGGATCTGGTATTACTTCTCTACTGTAGTTTCACTCTAAAAAATCACTGTACTGTGACAGGACGAGAGTTCATCTGTTTAACTATTGAGTGGAAATATGTCTGCCGTATTCTCATATGTCATCATGATTTGGTAGGTGAGAGAGATAACTTCAATATGGCAGACAGATGAGCTTAGGCGCCAAAAACCCACTCCAGTTGATGAGGCTAGAGCTGGTAAGTTGCTTGAGTAACAAGTATTGTATATGTGAGCTCTTCTGGTTCACATTAAAAGAAAATAATAATAATTTGGCTTATAAGAAGATTAAGAACTGTTCGTTTTATTTTTATTTCCACAGGTTTGAATATAGTGGAGCAGTCACTCTGGAAAGCTGTTCCTCATTATTTACGTCGTGTCAGCAATGCTTTAAAGAAGGTCTATCATCTTGAATTCTTGGTCAATTAGCTGTAATTTTTTATAAATTTTTTTTTTGTCATACAATCTATCCATTTTGCAGCATACTGGAAAGCCACTTCCACTGACTTGCACTCCCATAAAGTTTGGAACTTGGATGGGAGGTGATAGAGATGGAAATCCTAACGTGACCGCAAAGGTGTGCTTTTTTAACATCCATCCAAGTGCTCACTATCAGCGATTTTGCTTTTTATGAATAGTAATAACTGAGGGAAAGTGAGCTACCTATTATTGTGTCAATATTTCTTTGAGTGTAAGTTATTTTCTTTCGTAGTTTTGTTGTGGCGGTGGCAAGACATTCTTTTCTGTTTCATTTGTTTAGTTTTGTTGCCTGTAATTGAATAATATCATCAAATCTGCCGGATATTTTGTTCAACTTTGGATTGAGTAAATATTTTTCTTTTTGTTCCTCAGGTCACAAAAGCTGTTTCACTTCTATCTAGATGGATGGCTATTGACCTCTATATTCGGGAAGTGGATAGCCTCAGATTTGAGCTATCTATGAATCGGTGCAGTGATACGTTGTCAAGACTAGCACATGAAATTCTAGAAGGTTTGTTTGTTGAATTTTATTTTTGGCGAGATTCTTGCTAGTGCCAAGGGACTTAGCATTCACCTTTTGTCTTCTATCATGTGACTAGCTAATGCGGTTCGTTGAAAGTAACACAGATTCGTTATGCACATGAAGATTTGATAGCTTCAATATTAGTCCAGTTCAATCTTGTTACTTCAATTTGTTATACATCATGAGCGACAACCATAAATGTTCTCTTCAAAGCCTAACTATTTTAGCTCACACCTTTCTTCTAAAGTATTAGCACAAAAAATTGGAATTAAGAATGGAGAGGGATTCATTTACATTTAATCTGTAATCACATCTCGTCTAATTTGATGACATAAGATTGACTTCAACTGGCTTTGTGAATGTTTCCTGGGAGTGTTTTCAAATTATGTTTGATGATCTTATTATCCACTTCTAAGAGTTGATGGTCACTTCTTTCTTGACAGAAGCTAAAGACGAGAATCGCCATGAGAGTTGGAATCAGTCCATGAATAGAAGTCAGTCACTTCCAACACAGCTTCCAGCTAGAGCTCATTTACCCTCTTTTGCTGGTACACATAATACTTTTGATTATTTCTGTCTATTTATTTGAGCATACCATATCTCTCTCATTTCAATGTCTTTGTTTTCAAGAACCTCAAATATTTTTGACTTTCTGTTGTTCGTCCGACACTCAAATGATCAGTCGAATAACCCCCCTTTCTGATTGCACGAGAAATAATTATTAGGAATCCCTACAATCCTTAATATAAATTCTATTTTGTTATGCACGAGGAAGATGAGGGGATTTTTAATTCATTATCTCTTTTCATGTAGAAAATGGTGAATCGCAGCATCCTAGACTAGACATCCCGGGACCTGATCACAAGGTAGATCAATTCAGTGTTTGTGGCAGTTTTGAATTCTCCTAGCATGCTATATAATGTATATTTTCTTAATTAATAGGACAGTGGTATTTCTCCAAGTCCAACTACACTCAGAACTGGCAATCCCAGTCTTAAAGTATCAGTAACAAGTTCAGAAAATTCCAATGGTTCTTCATCTTCAATTCCATCTTCTCCCTCTTACAACTCTTGTCAACCGCTTTCTCAGAGGAAATTTACAGAATCCCAGACAGGAAAGTCCAGTTTTCAGAAGCTTTTAGAGCCACAGCTCCCTCAACTTCCTGGAATTGCTCCTTATAGAGTTGTCCTGGGAAATGTAAAGGATAAGGTATTGCTTCAGATTGATTCCGGCGATTAGTACTTAAAAAATGACTGTTTCAATGCTATCATCGAATATCTGCTGTTTGCATGAGAGTAATAAATATACTTGCATGTTATTGGTTTCTTTGGCATTTTTGGCTGTACATACTTGATAAGTTCCTTGCATTTCTGCATCTTCCGTAAATGCTTCAAATGATTTACAGTGGACTACGTAATTTTCTGATTGAGACTGGATGCTAGACTATATATATATCAAAAGTATTCACCAATAATCTAACATCTATCCATCTTTTCAATTTAGCTATAGATGTAGATATTAGTACATTCATTATATGCATTATCAGAATATCTACTGGATACAAAATCACATATTTTCTGGTTTAAGATAGCAACTAACAGTTTGTAATTAAAATCACCATTATAATAAATGCATGCATTTTTTGTGTTCAGCTTGAGAGAAGCCGTAGACGGTTAGAACTTCTTCTAGAGGATGTTGCATGTGACTATGATCCTTTGGATTATTATGAAACAGCTGACCAGCTTTTGGAACCTCTGCTCCTCTGTTATGAATCTCTGGTACTCTTTCCTTCCCTCTCTTTCCTGAAAGGTTTGTTCACATTCCACAATTGCTATTTAACTCTCCATGTCTTCAGCAATCATGTGGGTCTGGGGTGCTAGCTGATGGTCGACTTGCTGATCTCATTCGTAGAGTTGCAACCTTTGGAATGGTTTTAATGAAGCTTGATTTACGCCAGGTACGATTTATATTTCATGTTTATCGTTGCTTGAGTAATCAATTATGACCTGAAACTAGCCACATTACAGGAATCTGGGAGACATGCTGAAACACTTGATGCAGTTACAATGTATTTGGATATGGGTACTTATAGTGAATGGGATGAAGAAAAGAAATTGGACTTCTTAACAAGAGAGCTGAAAGGAAAGAGGCCATTAGTTCCTGTTAGTATGGAGGTGAGACAGTTAAAAGTTTTTAGTATACTAAGCAACTGTTTAATAAGATATTAGCTGTATATCTTGTGGGTTGGGAAAGCATACGAGTCTATTTTAGAAAAGGAAAGAAGTTGACATCAGTTCCATCTTTTAATGACAAATACGAAAAATATGTCAAATTTTGACGTCATATGGAGAATCTATTTGCTGTGAAAATTGACATTGATGGACCGATTTGAAGTGAACAAACATTGATAGACCATTTTGGTGTACCAAATTAATGAGACTTTCATTTTGGAATTAGTTTACCAAAATGGATGTTTATTGTTTAAAGAAACCTTGATCTGCTGCATCATTCCAATCCTTTTTATATTTTTGCTTAGAATAGATGTATATTTATATCAACTTCTAATTATGGAACACATATCTAATTTTGATGTCCAGTTATATTGAAAAGCTAAAACTTAAGGTTCTTTCTGAAAATGCTGTTAAGACTCGGGGATTACTTTTGTTGCCTGAGTGAATGAATCAATTCCGTAGAGAAATTTCGTTTTTCTTTTAATTTTTTTATCTATTGTTGCTTATTCATTCCACTCACTTCTTAATAGTCTCATGATATTGAGACAACTGATTTGTAGATAAAAATCTATTGTACTTGGTTCACTCGCGGTGATCTAATGTAATCAATAGCTCAACTACTTGTGATCATTTCAACATTCCTGGCAATTTATGATTGGTATCTTGATTTTATTAGGTTCCTGCTGATGTTAAAGAAGTCTTGGATACATTTCGAATCGCTGCTGAACTAGGGAGTGATTTTCTAGGAGCCTATGTGATATCTATGGCCTCGAGTGTATGACTAATTGCCACCCTTAAATTATGACTACAATTTGTGCTATATCAATTGTTGTTCCCAATCACACTAATAATATGGACTTTTGCTTGTGTATCAGGCAAGTGATGTCCTTGCAGTAGAGCTTTTACAAAAGGATGCAAGGCTTGCTGCTATTGGAGAATTGGGAAGAGCATGTCCTGGTGGAACGTAAGTAGGAACCCTTTCTTTCAATTAGTCTGATCAAAATGTTGCTTAAGATAAAAAAGAGTTAATGATCAAAAAGTTACTTGCCCATAGGGCCTGTTTTGATAAGCAGCTTATTTGCAGCTTATAGCACAAACACTTATTATGATAAGGGCTTATGTATAAGCTTGCATAGGCTATTTTTATATCAAAAGATAAAGTAATGTTAAATTGTTTTTGTATATGCTATAAGTTGTTTTTATAAGTTATATTGGAGAACTTATGAAAATAAGTTAAAAACAGCTTATGAAAATTGTCATAAGCTGTTTTAATTTTTTTATTATCAAACAGTCCCACAAAATAAGCCAATCCAAACAGGCCCTATATCTGTATTGTGAAAATTTGAATCTTATGACATGTTTACATTAGGTTGCGGGTTGTCCCTCTATTTGAAACTGTGAAGGATCTAAGAGGTGCTGGTTCAGTTATCCGGAAACTTTTATCAATAGACTGGTACCGCGAGCACGTCATTAAGAACCACAATGGACATCAAGAGGTGCCTTTTTAATCTGAGATTCGTTTAATTTTATGTTATGGCTATTATGTGAAATTCATGTTATAGTATTATAAATTTGTATATTCAGGTTATGGTTGGATATTCTGATTCTGGTAAAGATGCTGGCCGCTTCACTGCTGCTTGGGAACTTTACAAAGCTCAGGAGGATGTTGTAGCTGCTTGCAATGATTATGGTATTAAAGTTACACTGTTCCATGGCCGCGGAGGCAGTATTGGTCGAGGCGGTGGCCCTACATATCTGGCTATTCAGTCCCAACCACCTGGGTCTGTGATGGTAGGTTATGCATTTAACTTTATTGTTGCGAATTAGTTTTTGAAAAAAAAAAAAGAACCTGCTTGAAACTTCAATGGTATGAGGCGATGGTGGCTGTATTTAATTTCCTTGGATCGTAAATAAGTGACAAACATCTGAAATATTGGTCTAATAGAGTAATGATTCATGTTTACGTTGTTTGACTCTGATTTGTTTAACCATGAAACTGTTTTGGTTGAATTTTGGAGAACATTCAATAATCTTAAGGACTTTTAGGCTAGTATATTATCCAAGCTTTGTTATTTAGTATTATTTACCTGATAATCAAATTAAATGCTCAACTATGAATTTGATTTTAGATCATGCTATGAGTCTTATGGCTAGTCTTAAGGAACAAATTTTACCGCTGACATAGCTCGTATCTGAATAAGACATTTGAAAGCAAAAACTTATGTTTCCCACGGTGCATTGCAGGGAACGCTTCGGTCTACCGAGCAGGGAGAAATGGTAGAGGCTAAGTTTGGGCTGCCACAGATAGCTGTTAGACAACTTGAAATATACACAACTGCAGTATTACTTGCAACCCTTCGTCCACCTCTCCCACCTCGAGATGAAAATTGGCGTAGTCTCATGGAAGAAATCTCAGAGATCAGTTGCAAGTGTTACCGCAATGTAGTCTACGAAAATCCAGAATTCCTTTCTTACTTCCACGAAGCCACTCCTGAAGCAGAACTCGGTTTCCTCAACATAGGTAGTCGCCCTGCAAGAAGGAAGAACACAAAGGGAATTGGAAACCTTCGTGCTATTCCCTGGGTATTTGCGTGGACTCAAACCAGATTTGTTCTTCCAGCTTGGCTCGGTGTTGGAGCAGGTTTGAAAGGTGCTTGTGAAAAAGGTCATAGCGAAGAACTAAAAGCAATGTACAAAGAATGGCCTTTCTTTCAAAGTACAATAGACCTTATTGAGATGGTTTTAGGGAAAGCAGACACTACTATAGCTAAGTACTATGATGAAGCTCTTGTGTCAGAGGAGAGGCAAGAACTCGGTCGCGAGCTAAGAAACGAGCTCCTGACAGCTGAAAAGTTTGTGCTCGTGATTAGTGGGCACGAGAAACTTCAGCAGAATAATAGGAGCTTGAGGAGGTTGGTTGAGAACAGACTTCCATTTCTCAATCCCATGAACCTGTTGCAGGTGGAGATTCTGAAGAGGTTGAGGCGTGATGACGACAACCTTAAACTCAGAGATGCTTTGCTTATCACTGTAAATGGGATTGCTGCTGGGATGAGGAATACCGGTTAACGCTGCTTCTCAACAATTATAATAATGTACACAACTTTAAGTACTAATGATGAATAGTTTGTTTTATGCTAGGTTTGTTCAGTAAAGATTGGTAGTAGCCATAATGGTGAATGGTTTGTTTTGTACATAGGAGATGCATTATAATATTAGAATGTTATGTACAATTAAGCTTTTCCTGCAATCTGGTAAGTTCCAATATATTAACATCTTGTGTACTTGCTTGTTAATTTGTGTGGACATGAGAAATTGTTCGGGCAATCAAATATGGGAAAAGCTTAATTTATTGAGAAAGTTTATTTCTTCCTCACCCGGGTCACTATCAATTGTGCACTCGGAGTAACATGAGAAAATATGAAATCGTTCCCTCGAACACCAAATCCCATCAACAATCAAGCCAAATACACAAGACCAGTCCTTATCCTGCCCAAAATGGTTCTCTCTCATGTTACTTATTAACCACTCTTGAAGATTTGAAATCCAAAAATAATCTTCCACATCTCTTTCACAAGCTGCAATCCTGAAAAGTATTAGAAATATGATACAACTACATGAATGTTACAATTACAAATACATAAACTTCAGAATATAAAAAGACATTTTTAAAGTTATTGCGAAAACAACCATTGTATGAAAAATGAATAAAATCAAAAATTAATTATTGAGGAAGAAATATAACTTGGTGCCCGGGCTAAAAATAGGTTAAAAATAAAAATTAAAAAGAGAAAATGATTGCTTCCGAATATTCCACATCGTCATATTTTCTCTTTTCTTCCCTCGATGATTTTGTCACCTCATTTTCTCTTTTCAAATTAATTTAGGCTCCTTTCATAGAACTTTCTTTAAAAAAGAAAACAATTAAAAATCAGCTCTGGTGATGAATTTTGAATGAAGAGGGAACATCAACGGGATATGATTTAACAAATAGATCTATATTTCAAATTTTAGACAACATCACATGATGTAAATCTCACATTTTTGAAGAAAAATTTGCAATGTCGTACCACAATGTAGTGCATGTATAGTTGCATGGGACCGCAACGCAATAGGCTTCCTACACTTCACTTGTTCTTCAATTTTCCTCTTTATTTTATAGATTTAGAGGGAAATTTGAATGGATGATAATATTTTAAGATGATAGAATATGATTCAGAGTAACTTACGATAGAGTGTAAAGTGACTATTATCAGTTATTAATTTACAAATAAAAAATAGATATTATATTATATTATATTATATTATATTATATTATATTATATTATATTATATGTACATAATAACAAGTCATGAATGAATAAAACTAATATTATTTGTTTTTCTCATTTTAGAGGAGTCAAATTCAATAGAAAATACATTATTATATACAAGGGCCGGGATTCGAACCCCGGACACCCCACTTATTCACCTTATAAGGTGAATTCTAGCCACTAAGCTACCTGAAAAGAAAAAAAAAAAAATTCAATAGAAAATTGTTAACCAGACATTTGAGATTTGGGAGGGGATAATGAGATAAGATCTATAAATCATTATGAATTATATTTGGTGCAAACATAATTTGAAACGGTTAGTTTGTAGTTGCATGTATTTAGATCTCATTCTTAATTTGAACTCGTTGCATCGTGTGCAACACTGGCTACAATGTAGCAGATCTAAATTCCGCTACAATTTATTATATATGTTTTGTATTGTTGAATTGGTTTTAAAATGTATGTGAAAACATGAAAAAAAAACTTGTTATCACTTTTTAATAATGTTGGATTATAAAAATGATTTTACTCCTACGTCAAAATCACGTAAGTTGTTGCAACAAAAGCATAATTGGGCTATAGAAATTAGATATGAAATGATGTGGAAGATTGACCAAATCGAAGTTAGATTCTTAGTCCTCAAGTCATATCCTATTTGTAAGTTGTTCGGTAGACACCTCAATTTTGTTTTTTGTAACTTTGACTGCCTGTTTTTATGTATAAATTCAATTAGATCGTTTGACCGACTATTTTCAACCAAGTGAGCAATTTTTAGATGTCTATTGAGCAACCATCATTCTATTTCTATGCATCATTTTTCTTTGGATTCTTTTCAACTTGAAACGTCAACTAGGCCGAATTTGATACTTATCAGAGATTCAAGGTCCAATAGTTATACTTAATATATCATTACACTATTATTGTAATGGAAATGTTAAAGGATACTTGTTAAGATGTCTAAAAAAAATTATCTTAATAATTATACATTCAACATATTGAAACTTTAAAAATTAATGTTTTCTACATAAAGCTTATCATTTATTTCTTTTTAACTTTCTAAACAAATGTCTAAAAATAACTTGTTAGCTTGACCTTTAATATAATTATCATCACAAACTTGATTGTAATGGGATCCTGTCAAGTGTCATCTCAAAATGATGACAAACTATGATTTAGCTCATCAACACTCACAAAAGATTGGTTCATGTGTCTCCACTACATGGCTAGAGGTGTGGTAAAAATAACAACTCTTGTTTTAAACCCATCTTTTTATTTCATTTTTTTTCCTATCACATCAACGACATATAACATCTATCACATCAATTTCTCTACCTCTTTTTTCTTTCAACGTGTCAAAGGATTTTAGATGTCGATGAATTTGTTTTCTAAAATGAAATGTGCTCTCGTAGAAAGCTGATCAAAACTACTCTCAATCTAAGAAACTTCAAATTTCCAAAATTTTACTCTAGATATGGTAACAGTAAGGTATGGTTTAGCCTTGGTGGTCACCACTTACTACATTCACCTATTATTTGATCTAAACATTATTATTATTATTATTGATCTTATTATTATTAGAATAAAATTATATTATTTGATCTTAACACTTGAATTATGATAAATGAGTTTTAGTAATTTGAAGTTCGATTGAAGGACGCGTAAAGTTTGGCTAATGATTTTTCTAGAATTAGGACTCGGACTTTTTCGAATAATTTATCAATAAATGAAGTTCAAAAACCACTTGAAGATAACCACCAAGTCATTATATCATTTATTTATTTATTTTAATTATCTCATTCTTATTATAGAAGGAATTAGTGTCCCCCACAGAAATGGAATCTGATCACCAATTTTACAGGCCTCTATCTCCAACTTTTTTCATTTCAGTATGTTCCTTTCCACAAAAACCTGAAGATGCTATATGTTAGTTAAAGGAGATACCATGCCAGCATTTAAGACAGTGAGGTTCAATCAAGGTGACTGCAAGGAATTCTATATAATTAAAATTTGCCTCAAGCTACCACAAAATGATCCCTCTGTCATAGTGATATATAGTGGTGTCCAACCTATTTTGAATCTTTAGTACAAGCTCTTATGCCAATCTAACACTAGGACTACCAGCATTGTACTATGACTTCTTTTTCATGTACTCTAGATCTATTAGTGAAGTCATTTCATTTTTTCACCTTCAATTATCTATTGTTTTCACTAGGATTAGCACTTCCATTATCAATTGTGAAGAATTTGAGTAAAATGTACTGTTTGAAACTATATTTTATTTTTAAGGTGCTAACCGACCTAACTAAGATATATAAAAGGGAATAACACGTTGCTCAGGTGGAACATGGCATAACCTATCTTACTTTAGATGTCCTTTTCGAAAAATATATATTATGAGATGTGAGAGCATCAATTTCTTTTCCTATAAATAAACTTTAAGGTAGAATATGTAGAATCTACTCAATAACAATTTGATTTTTTATTTTTATTTTTTTTAAATTATAAGGCAAAGGAGTCCACTAAATAGCATAATCAAGAAAACTATCATTGTGAGCTTATGTTGTCAAAGCCTTAAACACTGAATGAGTTGACACTTAATTTGGTCAATTTCTTTCAAACTAATAGTATGATGTAATGCAAAATTCTCAAATACTCCAATCTAGACCATCTTAAAAAAGTTACATCAGAACTAAGTTATTATTCCATGCTTGAATGTAAGTTCTTAATTAAGGAGTTTGTGGAGGTATTAAATTATGACCATGTATCAAAATTTGTTAAACTACCCTAGCTATATACACATGAGAGGATTGACGTGGGTCCTATTTGGTATATCAACACATTGATATATATGCAATACTACAACAATGCATCCGTGTGAGTACTTCATGTTTCTTTCCTTCAAAAACTTAATAATGCAATGGTCAATGGACAAACATGCTTAGAGTGGAGGAGAGTCCAACTTTTAGGAAATAAAGTTTATAGTTACACGCATTAATCGATCTAAGTTATTGATTTGAGACCAGTCAACTCACATTACACATTCACTAAATTATTACTAAATAATTTATACTATTGATTTAATATTAGTTGTCAAAATCAAAAACTTTGCACTGAGATAGTGCTTCTTGTAATCCAAATCACCTAGTTGTCTGCCTGCCTTCCACCACGAATTCACATTGCATGCACTTCGCATCTCCATATTCACGTAGTTGACACATTAGTGGTCACTGGATTGAAATCAGACGATTCAAATTTTATTTTTTTTAAAAACTAAATATTGAGCTTAAAATCTTAACCGTTCAATCTCGATCCAATAGACACTCTTGTGCCGACTTAGATGAATGCGGGCATTACCGATAGTAGGCAATTATATTTCCTTTCTTTCCACCACAATGTTAAAGTGCTAGGGTAAGGAACAGTAGAAGAGTATGAACGGAAGAGTCCAAGAATAAGGGGTGAAAAGTGGAGTTTGAATGAATTTTTTGTCTGCTCATTGCATATATAATGGTGCAAAAATGACTCAAAACAACAACATATACTCATTATGACCAAACCCACTACAAGTGTTCAATTTGTATACCCTACTCAAACTATCATAGAGCAACTTTAGTTGCTTCCCAAATTGCAATTATTCTAGGCACTAAAACTTTGACTGAAGTTTTTGAACTTCTATAAACTATAGAGTTTGGCACTTATGTTAGGGTATGGTTTGTAGGGCTTCATGATATTGGTTTGTGGAGAATATATTATGGTAATTTGAAGTACTGCTACAACAATGCAAGTTGATGAAAAATGACATGTACCTGGACATTTGTAGTGTTTTGTCTTTTGTCCACTTTCAAGGTATGAGAGATTTCCATTAACCATGATGGGAGAAACATTTTTGATAGGGTTCAGAGTTTGTCCCAAAAATCATAAAAGAGATATCAGTTCAGAGACATTATAATGATATATTGAGCTCAGTACTTTGTCCTATGTCTCTCTTTTTTAAGTTTATATCTTTTTCTTTGCAAAAAGTATTATATAATAAAGTCACACAGCTAGAAGATACCAAGATAACAAAATGTATACTTAATTTTGTATATTAGGTTAACTAATCAACAAGTTCAGTTCAAACTGTCATGAAATTGGCTGAATAGTGTGAATACACACATGCAAATCTACCTAAGTCTGGAATTACCATGCACACAACACAAACTACCAATGCCTTGTGTTTCTTTCTCAAAAAAGTTATCAATATTTAACTATATACCATGTGAATAGGGATGGAACCAGGGGAAAAAAAATCCAAGGGAGCAAAATTTAATACATTTTAAAGAGGAGAGAATATTAAGAATCATACATATATATATAGCATAATGAATTCATGGCTGATTATTTCATCTTTGTTATAGATTGATATATAGATTCATCTTTGTTATAACATATGCAATTATTTATTTCATGGCTGATTATCAATATTTAACTAACGAAGATGGACCCATAAATAGTCGGTACCCTAATAATGTTTAGACGTCAGAATTTGACATCTAACACCATATTTCGAACATATTCCATATGATTTCCGATTTTATATTAGTTATTTTTCTCTTCTCGGAATCCAAACACACCAAAACTAAGTGTAATTTATATGGTATCGGGTATACGGTTTTCATCAGTATTTTGTTTATAAATATTATTTTTTGTTATTGAATAATCCAATCGCTAAAAAATTATATTTTTCTAAAATGAATAAGTGAGATGTTCGAAATTCGAACTCAATCCTAGACATATTATACAATGTCACTAGCCAAGTTTATAGGGAACTTCTACGGTACATTCACAAAGTGAGGTGTACCGGTACTCTTCCTTCATAATTTTATAAATAAACAATCTTTTTTTGTGTAATAAATAGTTATTTGTCAATATTTATATTTTATAAGAAAACACATCATTTCATTGTTTATAAAAATTGTTGTAATTTTTTTTTACATATTATCGTAAAAAATAATCAATGTTCTCAATTGTGCTTGATAAAAATTCAAAAAAAATTAATTTTATTTCGTTGACACTTTTGATGAATAAGATTTAGTTATTATAATTATAAGTGATAAAAAAATATATTTTTCTTCAAAAAACAATTCATTTAATTATTAATTTAAAGAATGAGTGTACCAATACACTCAAATATATTGAGTGTGCCGTATAATTTGCCAAGTTTATAACATGTTTACATATTAGTGTTATGCATATCGCACCATAAGTGTGGGGCCAATAAAGAGAGAAAACTGAAAAGTCAAAACAGGACTTTGCTTAATGAATTCAGTTGCTTCCGTCCATACACGTGGTTAAATCAATTGACTACTTAATGCAAGATGAAAGTATTTTTATTGCTAATGATGATCACGCTAATGCTAATGCTAATGCTATGCTTTTGTGCTTTATACTCTAAAACAAAAATTCTTTATTAATCAAAAGAAGTCAATATATAACAATTATGCTTCCATATTTTTTTATTGGTCATATTAATAGATTATATATTTACATTTATAAATTTGGGTGGACCATATGAGAGCTTGACCAATTGTATAATTTTATAACAAAACATAGTACGTCCCTCAAAAAAAAAAAAACACAGTACGTCACTACTATAGTCCAATATAATTCACCATTTTGACTTTGATATATCTAGCTTTAGTTGCTTATGGCCGACCCTTCAATTTACCAAGTTATTATAATAGCAAAATTCACAAAATTTGGTCAACCGCCACAACACCATGTAGTGTAATTGATTAAATTATAGTCTATGGTTGAAAACAAGTGCTCTATAATTAGCTTATGCTATACACATGTGAGGATGGTAATTCAGTTGGATTGTCCATAATTATAAAATCTCAACAAAGTTTAATTGTGAATTGGACTTGTAATAATACTAACTAAATCCTTCCACGTGTGAAGTTTATCAAACATTATGGAGCATTGATGAACATCAGCATATGCAATATTTTTTTAAAAAAAGAATACACGTGTAATATTTCTCATGCAAATTAAGAGTTTCACCAATCAATTGTCTATGAAGTGTTAGCTTCATGCCGAGAGTTTTACTACATTGTAAATTTAAGGGACACTGTTTAAATCAACTTGAATAAAATGAACATTATTATCTTGACAAAAGAAAATTAAGATTAGCATCACTTCAATCAATAATAATGATCTCTTTCTAATGTTTTTTAGAAAGAAATTTATAAGAGTCGTGGACAACGGAAAGAGTTAAATAACTCAATTGATTTCAACTAAAAATGATAAAGAATTGAAAAACTAACCTACCAACTAATTATTAAAACAAAAAAGTCATGGACAATGAAAATATTGTTTCTGCAGAATACATTTGTAACGTAATCAATTTGTACCCTTTCGGTGCAACAAAATATTAATTTTTTTTACCTTGAGTGAATCATGCTTATTGAATTGGATATTGCTAGTTAGTGGAATGGAGAATTAAACATTGTTAAATTAAAAGAAATGAATCTGACAGTGACAACTATGTAAATAATTTTTTATAGGAGTTGAGTTAGTTAATTACATCGTCTGCACGAAAAAGTTAGTTACATCATAATCGAAGTAAAAGATGATGCTTTATAATACAAATAAAAAATTTATCTTGTAAATATAAGATGTTAGTTTTATAAAAACTTATTTGTGTTGGATGTTTAACTAATACCCGTAGGACACTGGTTAACATTCTCCTGTTATATTTAGCTACGTAACATCTCCAACTTCTAATACTTGATAGCAATTAGATACTTTAGTTGGGGAGAAAAGATTTTGGGTTTTATATGATACAATGTCTCATTTAAGACTTCAATCTTAAATGAAATTCACGTCTTTTTATATTAAAAAAATTAAAATATAATAATGCAAAATTATTGATATTTGATTCGTGAATACATTTAAAAAATTTGTGTAAATATTATATTAAAGTGATTAAATGTTTATTAGATACTCTAAAAATAAATGACGTGTAGACGTGAACTTATTAAAGTATCTAATAATCTCGTTGCTAAATATCATACAGAAATAAAATAATTGCAAATTTGCAACGAGGTTTGAACCTTATTTTTTTTTAATGAGTATTAAGATCATTCTATTTAAATTCTAACTGTGTTGGAATCTTTGCTAGAAAGGATGATAATAATACAACTTTTTTTTTTTAAGAAGCTAAAATGAAATATAATTAATCAAAATGGTTTATCTAGCACAAGGTGTGCCAAGAAAAACCATCCAAAATGAATACAAAGTTAATAACTTGTTGCCATACAGCTCGACAACAGACAAAAAGCCCTAGTACCCATACATAATATAGGGTTCCGCCACCAGTCATTGTAATTGAAAGTAGAAGAAAGCAGCTTAGCTTTTAACCAAGAAAAAGACAATAACTTGACAAAATCTAATAACTTAATCATATCCTGAGGTTTGTTCTTAAAAATCCTATTATTTCGCTCCTTCCAAATGACCCAAACAGTAGAGTGTCAAATCACCTGAAGATAAATGTATGTATACCGCGGTAGACCCGCCAAATTGCCAAAGTGGTGTAAGTGATCAGGAACCAAGTGGATAATAATACACTTTTTAACACACTTTTTTTAATACACCATTTTTTATAGGTTAAAATTTATCTAGGTTTCATCAAATTATGTACATATCATATAAATTTGGTATGATCTATATAAATTTATATAGGTTTCACCATTTTAGGGTTCAATTTCTTAAGCTCTCAGGTCTCTTGTAATGAAATACAATGGTAATATATATAAACATAAAACTTTTTTACATTAAGAATACATACCAATTATGTACCCAAAAGGAGAACGCATGCCAAGTTCATTTTTTTTGCTGAAAAGAATGCAACGCATATCCATTTCATTTTTTGGTTCATATAAAAATTGTATAGTTCTTTTTGGTAGAAATATAAAAAAGTTATATGATCGAAATTAAAATCAACGCGTATCCATTCATTTGTAAAAAGGAACGAGCATTCTAATTCCCACCTCACTGAAGAGGAAATTAGAGGACACTGCCTCTCCAAGTGGATGGTTTACCACCGTCTATGCAGATACCAAATTAGGGAATAAACTTATTGAAACTATCAATCAAGTGTAGAAAGCACAATATTTTCAGTATCATTTCCTCTTCCTTGATTCCAATTTTACGTATCATATTTCGGTTTTACTTTTAAAAATATTTGCTAAATGATAGTTGTAACATTCATCTCTTATGATTGATAACTATGCTTTTCTCCCATAGACTGTCTTTGACTGCATCATCAACTTTTTGTTGAATCTACTTATTAAATGTCTCATACTATAAGAGACGATAAAACAAGGTTTGATAATATATTTATAAAATACAATCTTTACTTTAAAAGTCGATTTTGTAAAGTTGAATAAAGTACGATCCAAATTCTAACATGGTATAGTATAGTCTATCCAAATTTTATGCCCAATTTTTCAGTTTGCTTTTTCTTTTTTTAGTAAAAGAAAATTTTCATATCTTTTTTCTAATATAGAAAATTGAGCACTAAAATTCTGATATGTTTTGCACAGCCTTTGATGTAGCTAAGAACTATAGGAATGACATTTGTGCTACCAAAATTAAACGGCTAAAAGGCCATGAAAGATTTTATATAATTGGCCTAAATTATAATATTGTATCACACGGACACAAGTAGAAGAATAGGATGCAAAACAAGGTGGAGAATACACCTATTTTGGCCTCTAGCATTAAGAGAGTGACATTTTGGGTGAATCTCTCACAACTTGGAAGAATTAATACATTCATATAGGCCATTATGCACTAAAATTACAAGAGCACAATGCCAAAACGTACTGAACATGATAGACATAATTTAGTGGATGCTTCACTTTAGTAGAACAACAACTAATAAGTCACAAAGTTTAAGTAGCTTTTAGATTTGCACCATTGCACCATGTTTCCAATGAAGCAAGGATTTTAATGGAAAAAATAAGAAGGATGGACAAGTCTGTTTCTGTCTTTTTGTGTGTCCCTCAACTATTGGGGGCTTGCCTCAAACTATACTCTATTTTGGTCCTTCGTGCCCTTATCACTATACTTTCACATCTTTTTGTGCGCGAGGGAGGAAAAAAGCAGTGTTCTCTGGCTTGTTTAAGGGATGAAAAATTCTAAAAAGAAATTTACAATAAGGTAGATGCATGCATATCTTATTCCCCTTCAATTATTGAATATTCTGTTCCATGATATTTTGATGAAACCTATGAATTAAAAAATAAAATTATACGTTGCCTTGAAGAATATCAGTCAATTTTTACACCTAAGCTTGCTATGACGTTAATTTGAGTGGTGCATTTTGTTTCATGAGCGGTACTATATGGCATGATACTCTACACACGAATTGAACATGACATGAGTGTGTTTTCCATGCTTGCTTTGCTTGTCTCATGAATGTGCTTATGTGCTTTTGCTTCTTATTTTCCAATAAGTATTATTGAAACATTTGAAGTGATCAGAAATGTAACAAGAAATCAAAGATTGAAATGAAAACAATAGTCAAGAAGAGAGATCAAATGGAAAAGAACAAAGAATGATTCACATCGACAATTGAAATGAAAAGGAAAAAAAAAAATGAGACCTTCGATTTTATCATAAAAAATAATGTACGAAAAAAGAGAATGAGAAAAATAATCAAGAGTTCAATTTTCTTGAAGCATAATTGTGGTTCGAGGAAGAAACCATTGATGATAAGGTTGATAATTGGCTCAAAATTGGTGTTAAAGTTTGTAAAAAATTGTGACGTGATTTGGTTAAGTAATTTGGAGGTTTTGGTTTGCAAAAAATTGTGGTGCATTTGTTAAAAATCGTGGCACAATTTTAGATCAGGTTTTATACAATATAATGTACGAGCTCTAAATCGTGGCGCGATTCAGGAAATTGTGGGATGATTTACTTGAATCTGAACACTATAAAAGACTTCATTAATTCTCCAATTTTTGACACGACTTCAAGAAAGAATATTGGGAAAATTAAAGGAGAAAATTTTAGGGTTATTGTCTTTGGTGAGAGGTTGCTGGAAAACACTTCACAAATACCTTGGATAGCGAGATCTCATTAAAGAAAGGATAAAAAAAAACTTTATTGTTTTCTTTTAGGATTGTTGTAAATATTGCTTATATTTCAAAAGTTCTTCGGATATAAATTTCCTTGGTTTAAGTGAAAAACATTTTTAGTTGGAAATCATAATTATTAATTGTAAAATTTTTATTGTTAGAATTGTAAGTTATTTCTTTTGACCAGTTCTATGCTAACAAACCATTCCTCTGTTCTTTCTATCGGTCATCAAAGCATATAAACATGTTTTCATATAGTTATCCTTCTATATAATATGTTGGCATAATTTTAGAATTATTTTTGACTTCATCTGTAACGTGCTTATTAAATTAGCTTAATAGCATCCCTATGTTTATGTTATTACTGTTTCAAAGAAGCTAATTTTATGCTCCCACGTTTATTATTGTGAAATGGTCATTTCTTGTAAATAGCTTATATTTATATTGCTTTGAGCAATACGCAAGTAGCAGTACAGAAAATTACCAACCTGCATACGGTACATATACTCCCTCACTTCATATTTAGACATTTATTTTCCTTCATCTAAAATATTGAATTTCTGGACTTACATCTCCTGATATCTTTAAGATAAATTTGAGTTGTTCTGCCACCTCCGGTTATGATTCATAACGGGGAAGAACTGTTGTGTTGTATCCTGAGAGGATATGCGCTTATGAGGCGGATAAAATCCTTAAGGACAGTGACTATGTCACGCCTCAGTGTCTTGTTATACAAAATTTCAATGACAGCTAAGTTTATTTATCTCATTCTCTTTATATTTGATTTATGTGTATATATTTACTTTGATTATTATTTAGAGATAATTATTATGACTAAATTTTACAACATTATTGTGGGTTTGAATGACTTGAAACATGGGTAGAAGTTCGGGTTTGTTCTCTGTGAGTTTGTAATATAATTTCTTATAACCTTTTTGCATCACTAATTTCATAGTGGATCGGAGAGTCACTCTTCTTTTTAATCTTGGTTGCTTTATATATCTTTGTGGTGTTCCGGCACACTTAAATTTAGATCTGTTTGTTGTTGTTGTTGTTGCAACTGCTTTATTTTGATTACACATTTCTTTTTCTCCGCACATCTAAGTTTCATCGGTGTGATTTTTAAATATCAAATTCACAACATATACATTTAGAAACACGACATCCACATATAGAAACTAAGATAAAATTTTAGAAGTATATTGTAATAATGATGGTAGAAATTATACAAAATAAGAAAAAATAGTACAAATGAACCAACCGTATAACTTATATACCAACTAACAAGTAATCATCCTAACTAGTTATATTTTCATTAACAGTATCTATATTGCTAATAAAATAAATAGTATTAACATTAACATATACAGTTCTATAAAAAAAATAAACCAACACACACAATTAAATTCGGTTTGGTTCACTTTGTGAAAAAGAATATGAAATCCAATATCCAAACGATTTTCATAAAAAGTTATCCAAAACCAGGGTTTTATGTAATTTATTGAGTTTCCTTAAAAAAAAAAAACTGTAATTTATTGAGTTTTTAGATTACGGCTAGAATTTGAATACCTCCGATAGTTTATAATTTAAAGATTATAAGTCAAGATACATTGGTTCATTGCGTCAGATCAGTTTGTTGGATCCTCGTGAGATTAGATCAGTTGATTTGGACAGTGCATAATATATGCAAGATCTGGGATTCAAACCCCGGCCACCACAAAAAAAAAAAATCAGCTCGTTGGGCAAATTGTCCCTTTAATTTTATGAACTTATAACAATCTTATTAGTTTAATTTGCCAATAGTAGTTTGTTGTTCAATAATAATAAAATGAAAAAGCTTTTAGAAATGATGCATATGGGATGAGATAAAATGATAGTAACATGATAAGTAACCCTATCTAGTTTTTCAATATCCGAAATTATAGATGGAAACATGATAACATATCCATTAGTTAACATGTTGGTTAGAAGTGCACTAAAGGATTATATTATTATTTTTCTTGTCAATAAAAAAGATCATGTTAATTTTTTGGTATAAGGAAGGAGGATAATATTTTAGTAACGTTAGGGCTAGTTGTCGTGTACAAGTGTGAGTTATATATCCTACATCGGATAAAAGAGTAAAGGTTGAACACCTTATAAGTAAGAGGATCCATAAAGCCATTGCCTTAAGGTTTTGGGTAAGAGTGTGGTGTCTCTCTTACTTTGTGCGGTTGTTCGGGTCTCGATGTGGGCTGTCCCCCAGACTCCCCTCATTATCCAACACTAGTTAGTCATTCCTTAACGTCGTGTAAAACATGCATATGACATGTCATCCTAATCACTTGGAATATATTTAGAAGAATCTTTTGAAATCATTTGACAAAAAAGATTTTGCTAAAAAGAGGTTTATGTTAACCAGAAGTAAGAACAAATATAAGCAGAATTAAGTAGAAGAGTAGAATCATACATCGATTTATGATAGCTCACTATCGATCCGACAACTAAGTTTAATATCTTCTTTTTCAAAATGATTTTCCACTTTTCATCACTTAAAACAACCTTGTGAGTATCTATAGGTTATCACTCAACCCATCCATATAACTTCTTAACAACCTTGTTTCTTGGAGAGGTTTTTCTTATATATGTTGTTGTTTATTATTTCTGCTTTTATTATTTTTTTTTCGAGGGTTTTGGTTTGATCCCTCTTTCGTATAGTTTTTTTTTTTAATAAATTTTTCGAATGAGTGGTATAGGATGAGGGTTGATATTAAAAAAGGACGAGTTATTTTTTTTAGGAACAAAAGAATATAATAATTTGTGTTATTAATTTGTATAAGTAGAGAATTGATAAAAAAAAATTAATCATTTTTAATAAGAGTAAATGAAGAAAGTAATTTTAGAGTAGAGATTAGTTATAATCTTTATTCTGTTTTAGTCTGTTTCCTCTTCACAGTTTTTAACCACACAATTTTTTCTTTACTCTGACACCAAATTATAACTATTCGTTTTTTGACAGCTTTTTTTTAATTATTCTTGTGAAGCAAAAAAAATGTACAAGTGGAATTCAGCTTCCATTTCCTTGAGTGAACTTGGTTTTCCTCAAGAGGAACTATTGATGATGGCACTGTATATAACTTGGTGTCTTGGTCACACAACTCTTGAACTTGTATTTTACAATACATAGAGTGCACCGAATAGGATACACCAAACTATTATATCTATACATCATTTTTGGTACGTCGGGCCAATATCAAAAGACATGTTTTCATAAAATAAATAAATAATCAGAACTCATTATTTTAAGTTTAAATCTTTATTTAAATTGTCCTCGTGAGTTTAACTCGGTTGGTAGTAACAATGTATAATATATGTAAGGTCAGAGTTTGAACTTCGACCACTAAAAAAAATCTTTATGTAGATCAACGTACTTACAATATTTAAATATCAAAAGTTTATAACTTTACACAATATACATAAGATAATAATAATTTCAACAAAAGTTATTGATATTTTCCAACGGATACTTGAAAGTGTATTTTAAGAAATATTTTCCGTGGAGGTAAAATCATTCAAATTCGATATCTATATCAAACTATTTTATATTTATACATATAATTGTTAAATTTCCCTAAAAATAAATAGTTGTTAAACCCTCTTTTTTTTTAATGTAAAACGTACAACACTTATCCATTATATTATAGATTAATTATTTTTTTGATGGATTACAAATTAAAAGCTAATACACCACCAAAAAAAATTAACACCACCAAAACAAGATTAAAAACTAATAGAACTGTCTCGTAAATGGAGTCTCCATTAACATAATTTAGTTGACAGAAATAATGCATAATTATATGTAGGATGGGATTCGAACCTAAACACCTAATTTATTCACCTTAACCACAAAATTGTCTCGTAAATGGAGTTGTAGTGATAAAATATCATGGGTGGAATCAACAATGCACGTCCTTAAAAAAGAAAAAAACAATGCACTTTTTTTCTTACATTTCATTAGGGTGTGTGGTTTTGCTAGTTTTTAGCTCTTAAATTAAAAAATTAATAAAGCTAATATATCTATAAGTCATCGATTTAGACATCATTGTCACCATCATGAAAAAAATAAATAGTTTTCTCTATTTAACAATGCGTAAAGAATAGAAAGAAAAATTTGTGTTATCGTAATATTGTGTGAATGAAGTGTGAGAAAAAAGATAGAAAGAAGTGAAAAGAAAAGAAAAAGAAATAAGTGAATGTGATGAAAAAGTAAAAGATAAATAAACAAATTATACAATAATAGAGCATATTCCCATACTTTGGGCGAATGGATACGATGAAATCTATTATTGTATGTGAATATTCAACACTTTATTTTTTCTATATCTCTCTTCATATCTTATCATTTATTCATCACATCATATCACTCTCTCAATTCTTTCCTTTCGCCGCATTCATCCTATCATCTCAATTATAGTTGTTGGATCGTGATCGAATAATTTATAACTCAAACTCCGATACCTTGTATTTTAATCTACCATCGATTTCGATCCAAACGATCCGGGTGAATGAGGCAAATAATAGACCGCGGAATGTAAGGAAATCACTTTCCAATCTATATTGGGCCCTAAACGTGTTTAATTTAGATTATAATTACTATTATTAGAAACTTTTTTAATAAGGAACCTTTTAAATTTACCTTTAACTTTAAAATCTCCAATACTTTTGTGACAAAAAAGATAATGAACAAAAACATATATTTCCTCCATACACGTGGCTCTATTGAAGGCTACCGTTATATCCATCGACAGTACATTTCCAGTTGTAAAGTGAAAAGAAAAAGAAAATAGGTCAAAACAAAAACAGCATTATTCTCTCATTTCTCTATTCTCATTGTTATCTTTTATTTTATTTTTGCATTAATTAACAACTTTGATAATTAAACATGATTGAACAGAAAAAACTAAAACAGTAGTAGCAAGACCTCTGTTCCTAAGACTATATATATGTTGTTATCATACAATCACATCTTTGTGTGCTTCTCGTGCCTTGTTCATCACTTTATAACTAATAAATCACCTTTATATCTCTCTCTCTCATGTGACTCTCTTCTTCCTCCTTCAATTCTCATTGTACTTTGAGTTTATCCTCTAGCCTTGTTTCTTCATAGTTAGGATCTAAAAAAACTTAATCATATCTTAAATTAGTTGTATCTTATATCTATATTGTTATATCTAAGATGATGCCCCCTGAGCAAGAAAAAACTATTAATGCACCAAATAACAATTCACCCAACACAAACAGAACAGAGAGCAGCTCCATCCATGGTGAACCAGATGGTTCTTCTTCTAACAAAGTTAAACCAAGTTTGGATATTGATCACAACGCCATTAATATTCCTTCTCATCCAACTACACCACTCACATCATTTTCTATTCTTCCTCAATCTTTGCGACCAGTTACACTCAAAGTAAGTATTCATAAATTTATATGCCATATATATAGATTAAATTTTTAACATGATTTTATAATTCAAAACTAGTTTTGTTTATAAGAATTGAAGTAGACTCCATGTGTTGATATGCGACCAATGAACAGTAAAAACTATAGTCATTAGTAAAAGGCCGAGCTCGGTGACTATAGTAAAAACTAGTTTTGTTTATAAGAATTGAACTTAGTCTTTTGATTTCTTAGCCCATGGTGGACCTACGTTTTATCCATTATTTAATTCTCCAAAATATGAAACACTAGTCATTTTCTATATAGTATGTCATGTAATAAAATTTAAATAATAAGATAAAAACATGAGAATTATTTCATGTTATTATGTAATATTAATACATAGGACAAAATTTATGTGCATTTTTTTTAGCTGCTTTTCATGGTTATTCTCATAAAATACTCGTAACTACTTGTGATTTTTCAAATCCACGTAATTCTCAGTTTATTATAACCACAAAACGTGGATTTTATATGAAGAACACACCAAAAACACCTATGCTTTGGGCCAATATATATGTCTCTAATATAACATGCACATAAACTTATTTATTTATTTTATTTTGTGTTGTAGTTTGAAGATGTTTCATACAGCATAACCACGACAAACCAAAAGAAAAAAGGTTGCGTTATGGGAAAAGAATCAAAAGCAACAAGAAAAATCCTCAACGGAGTCACCGGAGTAGCAAGACCCGGCGAGTTAACAGCAATGCTAGGACCCTCAGGGAGCGGCAAAACTACCCTACTAACGGCCTTAGCCGGAAGACTTGCCGGAAAAGTCACCGGAACAATAACATACAACGGAAACTCAGACTCATCCTGCATGAAACGCAAAATAGGATTTGTTTCACAAGACGATGTAGTTTACCCTCACTTAACGGTGTTGGAAACATTAACCTACACCGCACTCTTGAGACTTCCGAAGACACTTACCCGCGAAGAAAAGGTCGAACACGCGGAGAGGATAATCACCGAGCTCGGCCTTACACGGTGCCGGAACACTCCGGTTGGCGGGTGTATGGGACTTTTTCGGGGAATCTCCGGTGGAGAAAGAAAAAGGATGAGTATTGGGCAAGAAATGTTGGTGAACCCGAGTTTGTTGTTTTTGGATGAACCGACTTCCGGTTTGGACTCAACCACGGCTCAACTTATTGTTTCGGTTCTTCGGGGTTTGGCTCGGTCGGGTCGAACCGTTGTTACTACTATTCATCAGCCTTCAAGCCGGTTGTATAGGATGTTTGATAAAGTGGTGGTTTTGTCTGATGGGTATCCAATTTACAGTGGTAATGCAGGTCGGGTTATGGATTATCTGGGATCCGTTGGGTTTGTTCCGGGGTTTAACTTTGTTAATCCTGCTGATTTTCTCCTTGATCTTGCTAATGGTAAGTTATTGTTTGTTAATCCTATTGATTTTCTCTTTGACTTTATATTTAGCTTAATCGCAGTTTTGGTCCTTTTATTTTAAAATCCGATAGTTTTTGGTTTCTCTATAAAATATTTGGCCTACAATATGATGGAAATAGGGATCAAAATTGCAATTATTTTTAATTTTCAAACGGTTGCTCTTTTTTGGTATTTAATTGAAATTTATGTTTGTTATTTTATTGGTATATAAGTGGAAAGTAAAAGGTTTGGATTTTGTGGATGTCAATGTCACTAAACAAAATTGACACCCATTTCGGGAGTGATACTGAAAGGGGGAGTTTGTTTTACACTTGTCGTTATTTGTTGGGTGAAGGTTCATTTTCAAAGGTTAAATAATTAATAATAAAGGAGGTGCTGAAAAAAGATTGTGGTTTTTCTAATGAAATGAAACTTCTTTTGACAATTTGAAAAGGATTGGGTATCATAAGCAGTACAATTGAAAAGATGTTGTACCAAAACATATACATGTTTGATTGTTTGATTTAACAGTGACTTTGCTAGAATGACGATGAGTGTTTTTGAAAATCGAGGTGTGATTCACTGTGATTCTGACAAACATAGTGATACTATGCACGGAATTTATCTTTTCCTAATAATTTCATTACAACTTGTGTGTATTTGAAATCACAGCTCAAATGTACATTTTAAATGTTCATTCAACTTCAATTTTAAATTAAATATGAAAATAAACTCAACTCAATAAAAAAGTTGCACAAGATATTTCATGCAAAAAAAAAAATGGTGACATATTAAAAGCATGGTTGATATTTTACCTTAAAAGATTAGTAGATATGCATGGAAATTTTTTAGAGATATGATGGTGAGACTTCTAATTCTCAAGACTATGGGATTTTTCAGGCATAGTTGCTGATGTTAAACATGATGAGATAGAGCAGCATGATCAAGATCAAGCTTCAGTGAAACAGTCATTAATTTCATCCTATAAGAAAAACTTATACCCTGCTCTTAAAGAAGATATTCAGCACATTAACACTGAACCAGTTGTTTTTGCATCAAGAGGAACATCTAGACGTAAGTAAAGTTTTCTTGTTCATTTGATTGATGTTGCTTTTACTTTAAGGCATGGAATTATTATGTACAAAACCATACCATATGGCTAAATGATAATTGTTAATTTTTTATAGGTTCTTCTGATAACCAGTGGTGCACAAGCTGGTGGGAGCAATTCAAGGTTCTGCTCAAGAGGGGTTTACAAGAGAGGAGGCATGAATCTTTTTCTGGCTTAAAGATTTTCCAAGTCTTGTCTGTTTCCATTCTCTCAGGACTCCTCTGGTGGCACTCTGATCCCTCACACATTCAAGATCAGGTATCATTTTTTACCTTATAGTCTGTTTTTTGGGATAAAATTCAAAAATAAATGGTAGCATGAGTACATATAAATGATGGAGATTGGTAAAGAGTAGCGGTATAGAAAACACTTTTTCAAACCAAATAGGCTGTAATTAGTGTAGCACCAACGATTCACATTGAAGATGTGTTAGGTGTCCAATACATGTCAGTCTCTCACATTGACATGACACGAAACATGTTACATTCAACTATTCTATTTTCTCAATAGTAGCAGTAGTACTAATAACAATATAACCTTTGTAACAGGTAGGACTTTTATTCTTCTTCTCCATCTTTTGGGGATTTTTCCCTCTCTTCAATGCAATCTTTGCATTTCCACTGGATAGACCAATGCTAAAAAAAGAAAGATCATCAGGAATGTACCATCTATCATCCTACTATGTTGCTAGGATGGTAGGAGACTTACCAATGGAGCTTGTTCTTCCTACAATTTTTGTAACTATCACCTACTGGATGGGTGGTCTTAAGCCTTCCCTAGTTACATTTGTGTTAACCCTCTTGATCATGCTTTTCAATGTTATGGTCTCTCAAGGAATAGGCTTAGCACTTGGTGCAATTCTCATGGATGTTAAGCAGGCCACAACTCTAGCTTCAGTGACAATGTTGGTTTTTCTTTTAGCTGGTGGTTACTACATTCAGAAAATGCCTTCTTTTATAGCTTGGTTAAAGTACTTTTCTTTCAGTCATTACTGTTATAAGCTGCTTGTAGGGGTTCAGTATTCAGTAAATGAGGTTTATGAATGTAGAGAAGGGTTGCATTGTAGGGCGAGAGATTTTCCTGCTGTAAAATGTTTGGAGCTTGGTAATACGTGGGGAGATGTGGCTGCATTGACTATAATGTTTGTTGGATACAGAGTTGTGGCATATTTAGCTTTGAGGAGGGGCAACCTAAATGCCTAAGGACTTAATGGATTAGAAGCTATGTATCACCGACACTTCGAATTAAATGCGTGTCTAGGCTCCAACATGTGTCAGTGTTACTGACACGACACAGACATATGTGATTAGATTCAATTATTTTCTCAAATTATTTTACTAGTATGGAAGTGTAAGTGTCGATGTTGAGCCATGTATGTGTCAATGCTCTATAGATCAGAAGAGATCGTATTATTATTTTCAAGATCGGTTGTTTCATTCACTGCCTCAGCTAAATTAAGAGGTGATTTGATTCGAATTGTAAGGGAAGTATCTTAATTCCTTGTGAATAATTGACATGAAAATGAAATGGAACAATCAATGATTGCAGAAATTTAGTCCAAATTCTTTATGAAAAAAACCAGATGTGCCAGTTAGAGTTCATTTGATGTTTTAGTTATTGTTGCAAATCATATATTCTTTAGTAAATGTATATTCTCTTAGTACTCTGTATTTTGTCTCTATATATTTCAGACCAATGAACTTATATATTCCTTAGCAAAATCAATATGCCTAATTGAAACTCTTATATAATATTGAACTGGAAAAATTGAAGTGATCACTTAGGCATGTTTGGTATGTGTGAAAAGGGAACAAAAGAAAAATAAGAGGAAAAATATCACAAATAAATAGATTGTTTTTTTTCCTCTCACACGCTACACAATCAAACAGGAGAAGTGATTTGAAAAAAGAATCCAAAATTTAGTAAAAAACAAGAGTGAAAGTTTCAACTTTCATTCCCTTTAATTTTCTTTTCAACCAAAGAATTTAAAAACTTCTTAATTTTCAGTCTTTTTATTTCCTTTTACTGTTTACATTCTCTTCTTCACCTTTCTTTCCAAAACCAAACACAGCATCATCAACTTACTTATCTACTTGAAGGTTTAATGGGTTCTTAAACTCCCAATATCTTTATCAATGAAGTTTTTGTTTATATCTTTGACATAATGGATAAACACTTAGTTTAGATGTACTCTAGGGGGAAAAATTTGTCACTAAACATATATGTCCACAAAGACATAGTCCATTTCTTTTTCTGTTGCTGCCTTTATCTGTAGTAATCTGTAACATTAACATGAAAAAGCCATTATCTACGAAAATAATTGAAAATGTTAATAGATGTTATCCCAAAAAGAAAATAAAGATCTAGTTGTTTGAAGTTAGAACAATTTTAAGAGTGCTAAGAATTATCAGCATATGATGCACTTAGGTCTTAGGCTTCAACATGCAGTATCTAACTATAATATAGAATATAATCAAAAAAATATCAGTAAAATATGCTTTACTTAGACAAAGCATCATATGCTGAAGCATATCTCCATAAGCTGACAATTCAGTTTATTCCATTTATTGGCAAATTGATGATATAGCATAATGCTAAAATTGAGCTATAAATGGATGTATCTTGTAATGCTATAATTAACATTGAAGATAGAAAACTATCCTTAGAAGAGTATTGTGTAAAATGGCATCACACAAAGCTGAGAAACCAACTGAGAAATCTGGTAGCTCTCAACCATCAGGGCAAGTCAAGAAAGAGGCTGCTGCCAAAACTAGTGGGACCACTCCCAAAGCTAGAGCCTCTAAGGTAGCACCAAAGAAAACTGAGCAGAAATCTCAGCCTAAGAGGAAGGTACATAAATATGCATAATATGAACAGATTATTTGAGTTTCATATATATTAGAATACTATGTTTATTTTGTGACATTGATTAAATAATCTTTTGATTACTTGTTTCAGGCTAGCAGCAGTAAGCAGAAGATAACAAGTGAAACTTAAATAACTTGAAAAAATAATTGTTGGAACTTGGTATTATAAATTTGAAGAATCCATAAGGTTACTGTTATGGTTCATGTTTCATGAATTTTATCAGTAGTACTATCTGTATTGTACCACTTGCTTATGTTGTGATCTCATTAGTATTCCATGTAATTCCTAGCTAGTTTGGCCTTTTAAATAAAATATACTTATGATAAGATTGTCCCAAAATATCAGTATTTTATTAATTGCTGCTAAAGTTCAATTTTAAGGAGACAATGACATCAAGAAAATTCCTGAAATGACAGACAAAGCATTTGATAATATACATAATTAATTGTCTAAAAGATATAGTACCTTAGAAAAATTACAAAAAAAAAAATCATAGAAATGATGAAAATTCATAAATAAAGAAAAATCTGAAAACAAAGTGCTATTTAGTAGCTAATTTCACAAATAGAAATATAATGTAGTCATCATAAGGTCTACTTATTCATGATCTACTTATCCGAGATAATAAAATGATTCTTCTAAAGATGAGGAATTTCTCATCACTAGCCTTTGCACAATTCAAGTCCTTGAGCCATATAATGGAAAAACTCTTCGGTGAAGTATTACCAAAGAGAGAACCAACAAAAGAAAAGTTTGACTCAAAATTTGTAACATTGTTGTTGTGACCTCTCTCTAGCATCGTGCAACAGCTATTAAAGTAGGAAACATCCAAGGTTCAACTTTCAACCGTTCCAAATTAGAAGCCATACATACACATGAAAAATTTAGGGTGAGGATGAGAGAACCAACAATTGCAATAGCCTCCATTAAATTTTGCACCTCTCTTGAAACTCCAAGGTCATGTAGTACATGAGATTTAGGCTTAACTAAAAAATCGTTCATGAGGAGACGCATATCAAACCAAGATAACACATTCCTTAATACACAACCAATTCTTGAAGTTCCGCAATCAATGTGCTTCAAAAGAAAACAAATTGTATTCTTGCTAAGTATTGAACAAGCATTTTAATAATATGGACTAAATTGACGGATTTTATCTACTCAAGGGCCTATTTATTATTGTCATGGCCCTATTTACAGCCATGACCAGCGCACAGACAAACATTCATTAAACAATAAACGAAGTCTGACAAACCTAACATAAAATACACATACTTTCACTAATACACAATCTACCAAAAATTCGGCAGAGTTTCCTTTATTTTTCTTACATTTCCAAAATATTTACAATTCCTGTTTTATATTCACAACAAAATATCATCCAACAATATTTGCATTACTCATATTCTACTGTTTTCATATATTCAAAAGGATGACATCCACAGAGGAAGCACTTAATGTTATACTACATAGAGCCCAAAATATAGACATATTATAACCAACTTTGAAGTCACTATATAATGGCCACTACTAAAGATATAGAGGCCTACCAAAATAAGCGAACGCTTCGGTGTATCTACAATTAAAGAGTGAATTTTTTGTTCATTGCTCAATTTGAATTCTTACCTTGGAGATAGCTTTTACTTTTAGCAACTAAGTTGTAGATTTCTTGTATAAGTATTTATATATGCAACATTACAAAAATGAAAATGTAGTCCCTGTTGTTGAGGAGATGAGGAGGCAATTGGCTGAAGAAAAAGGTATCATGTAATGTATTTTCTAAAGAACTTATCAAAATTTATTCGTTTGAAACATTGTTTTTTTCCCTTATCTGAATTATCTAAATTATGCAATGTAGATATGCCATTTGAGGAATGAAGCTTCAGATGCATTAAAGAATCTTTTCTCCAAGGTACATATATTATTGAATTCTTTTTTTCTTTCTTTCTTTTCTCTGAGATAACTGGAGAATATACCATATTTATTCCCAATTCTTGATTTTAGTTTTCTTGATCGTTAAGAACTTTTGAATTACTTTAATCTGTAGACTAGCGTTGCGAATAGGAAAAAAGTTCTTGAATTGAAGAAAGCAACTTCAATGCTATCTGCTCGAGTTAATGGGATAGCACTTGGGTGACATAGAGTTGGGTGACATTGGCAAATCACAATGTCACAATGCTTGTGTTTTTCTCTCTTTCACAAGCATTGTAACATTGGATTGACTAATGTCACCCAAGTGCTACCCGAGTTAATAAGGTAATTTGCGTTTTCCAATGCTAGTGACAAATTTGGGTTTGAAAGAATTCCATTTTCTTTTTATGAGTATATCTTACACATTGTGGTTGAAGATGATTATTGATTTATTGACCTTGAAATTTAAGGTACCTTAAGTTGGTGGATGGGGATCGTATGGCAAACCTGTGCTTATCCAGCAAGGAAGGTTGTCCATCTTCAGCAGGTCCCTCAAATCTCTTGGTTCAAACTGATTTGATGCTTAGCTTGTTACTTCAGGTTATAACATAACTATTTAATTTAAAAATGTTTAAATTTAGAGAGGATCTTCCTTTTTTTAATGAAAAAAGTCAGAAACTGATGTATATTGTGTTTGTTAAGAAAATGGGAATATCATGATTCAAATTATTCTCCTATGGTTTGTGAAAAATATAAACAAACATAATTTCATAAGTTAAATGCATTAATATCATTTAAAATAATTCTGATCTTTTGAGGTATTTGACTTCCATAAGAAGTTTCTATGTGTATTAAATAAATTTTATACAAACATAATTTCAAACATATGTCAAAAAGTTTTAAAATATATCTATATTTCTTAACGTTATGAGTATAAATATAATATTTAAAAAATGGGGACATTATTACTAAGTCTAAACATACAATATCATACCCAATAGCACTTGGATGAGATGACAATGGATCTCTTTTCAGCTGAAATATGATTTGGAATGTATATAACTTAAATATCATACCCCCCAATATTTAAGTTATATACATTCCAAATCATATTTATAACTTAAATATTTCACAGACACACACACACAACC
>Ga0228711_1001370_pt1 | contig 35556 bp, 15 predicted proteins | sample MedpolnodulmetaG_2_FD_177996 | JGI IMG/M metagenome (GOLD analysis project Ga0228711, IMG submission 177996) | Root nodule microbial communities from Medicago polymorpha collected in Santa Monica, California, United States - brown nodules | ecosystem: Host-associated > Plants > Roots > Nodule... | reverse complement strand
TTTTAAAATAAAAAAAAAAAAAAAAAAAACAGGAATTTCAACTGTGAATACTCTTGAAAATTTGTCTATATTTCTTATAATTAATAACGAGAAAAATTGCTCTATTTTTTCTCATATAAAGTAGTATATGGATTAATAACTTATAACTGCAATTTGCATATAAATCATTACATTATGTATATATGTACACATAGCACCTGGTTTGGTTTAATTTATTAATATTTTATTAGTTTTGATTGATAATATAGACACATATTCTAAAAACATGATGAACTTTTTACAATTATTAGTTGAAACAAATAATATAAGCAATTTTTTCTGAGACCAATTAACTAGACAGTCAAATGTTTGTTTCACATGTACAAATATACAAGGTCTAGTTTATGTGTTGTGAAGATAAATGTCCGAATGATGCAAGAACTATTGAAGCAAATAGATAGACAATAACTTGTTAGAAATGACAGTCTAGTAGTGACTAACTAGCTTGCCCTCACTCAAAAGCTGAAAAGTCTTTTATGTATGTGTGTACTACTGACATAGTGACATGTTTGTTGTTTTAGTAATGGCCACTAGATTGTCATAAACATGGCAAATAAGTGGACCAAATCAAGGATGGTGGCAGCATGGTGAGGTAGCTAGCCAGCCAGCCAAGTGCATTATGTAATTTTTGTGTTATTTCTGACTCTTTTAAGATGTTTGTACCTATGTGGGGATCCTCAGCAATTGTCTGCTCCAAATGTAGACAATTATTGGGTCCACTTAGATAATATGTTAGCTAGCTATAACTTTAAACTAACCTTGGTAATTGGACAAAAAGCTACTACTTCGAGTAATAGGTTCTGGTTGTGGTTTTCTTCTCCGTCGGTTGTGCCCATCTAAGCGTTTCCTACAGCTCCTCTTTCCTTCATCAAATTCCTCTAGAGCATGGAATCTACACAATTAAGGAAACTTCCTTCATAAATGAACCTAAAAAATTAAATGACTTGAGAATATCATTTTCACCACTTTAATTTCAGAATCTACTAGTAAGATTTAGATGGGGTCTCTCAAGTAAGATTTTTTTTTTTTAATATTGTAGATAAATATTTAGATCAAAGGAGACACATCCATATACAAGATCAGATAAAATCATATCAACCTAAGTGAGAATTTATAACAAAGTACATAATTTTGTACTTTAACCAAGTTACAACATGTGTGACCGGAATGTCTAACTAAATTAACCGTTAACAAGTGTTTTAGTAAGGGATTATCTTGATTAATAAGAAATTAGTTTCTAGTTAGAATTGTTTTATCAATTGAGATTCCTTTTTTGTTAAGGATTGTGCTTCTACCTCTTCTAATGAAGGCTAAATTAAGATTCTAAAAATAATAGAAAGCAACTAGCAAGAATACTTATGAAGTTAGCATGAATAATAATGGGAATACATGCACATAATTTAGAAGTTTACTAGGTACAATAAACAAATGCATTAATTAAGAGAGAAAAAATTCATTAGCACTCTAAAGTGAAAATAAACAAACTTATGACAAAGCCAAGTTGAAACACAAAAAGCTTATGGATAAGAAAAAAGAACCTGCTACATTGCTGGCAGAACCTTTGCTTATGTCCACCAATTGTGACCTGTGCAGTCTTGGAATGAAGTTCACAGACCTTATGACGCCTATGATAGTCTCTACAGTTACTAAGATCAGCTTGACAACCATCCACAAGACATGAAACTATCTGAGTTCCATTGTTAATAGCTCTAGCTCTCTTAGATGACCCTGAAGTTGAAGATGATGAAGATGTCATTTTGGTAAATCCACCAACATCTTTGGACTTTGTAAGCCCTGATTCAGTGCTAGAATTTCCAACATGACCAAGCTTCAAATCAACAGAAAATTCTCCTTTTGTTCTGTAATCTCCAAACCTCCTAATTGAACCATCCATTGTTTCTATGTTGTTTAAGGTTCCTTGATCCATTTCAGTTAAATCCCATGAAGGTGCTTTCAAATTATTCCACTCCATAACACAAGATGCTTCTCAATTTCATGAAAATGAAAATAAGGAGAAAATTAACAAGGAACAAAAAAATAAAATTAAAAAAACAACAACATTGGCACTTAATAGAGGAGAAAATTATGAAAAAATTTCAAGATATAAAATAGGCACTTCCTATGCAAACATAATAGACATTGGTTTGTCCTTATTAAGGAAAAGAGAGAGTGAGAGTGAGTAGAAGAAACCTGCACCAAAGAGTGCTAAAAAAACATGAAACATAATTAATGATAACTATCATAGCGGACAAGTTGAGAGAGTTCCAAGGAAACTGAAAGTTACAAATTAAGAGGGTTACAAACATTCTAATATAAAGTAACTACATGTTATAAAAAAAAGGTAAGAAAAATAATGTATAATAAAAAAAGGCAAGAAAAATTGGAAAAACAAAATGTAAAAAAGGAACTAAATATAACTGAAAGCTGAAGAAGTAAACTTGCAGAAGGAAGATACTTACCAGATAGTCAAATTAAAGAGCTAGATTTTTCATTTTTATATTTTAAATAAAATAAAATAAAAAAAGGCATAAAGAGAGAGGATTTTATGTTATATAGAGAAGGAATCAAGACTAAGTTATTAACCCCACCTTATTATGAAGATGAAATTGTGGATTTGTAAGGACAAATGTGTGGATAATGTGTATTGAAAGTTGAAGCTAAAACTTGGGGAGAAAAAAGAGAGAAGAAGATGAATGAAACTGAAAAAGGGTGTGTTGTGTTTAACTAGTTCAACCAAGTAATATAATAATAATTTAGAATTTCTTTTTTACTAAAAATAGAGGGTTCATCTCTGTATATGTAGCTTGAGAAAGGAAAGAAAGAAGATAATTGTCATAATAAGGACAGGCTGTTGGTTGCTTTCAACTTTTAATAATAGTCAGGAAAAGACAAGTACAAAGAAAGAATGGATGCTCATGACAAACTAAGCATATGGAATTGTGTTTCACATTTCATAGCATGTCTTCTTCTAAGGTTTTTTTTCTATTATTTTCTTTCTAATATTATTTTTATGAGCAATGATATTTGAACAACTATTTGATGATAATTTTTGTGATAACCTACCTTTTCTCTCTTTTTATTGGTTAAAAATAATAGAGAGAGAAAAAGAAAAGAGAGATTAAAAACATAATGTGAGTATGAGAGAGAAGGTTGTACAAAAGTTATCATAAAATGGATCTATAAATATCATTTCTCTATTTTTATATATATTATTTACTTGGAATTTGGAATGGAAGCTCGCAAAGTGTAGTCTAGCCCACCCTCCTTGGAGCCACAATGGGGAACAAAACAAAACACTTCCAATTTCAAAATGACTTATTTGTGGAAATATTTTCAGTTGTTTAATTATTAAAACATTGCTTGATGTTTTGTTTTTGAAACATGAAAAATGTCAATGAGTATCTTTGTTAGCATGAACCTTAAAATATACTTCTTTCGTCCCTATATTTAAGCATTCATTTGACTTTATTTTTGTTCTTAAATGTAAATCCCTTTTCAAATTACTAAATGTATTTATTATTTTTTTCCTAAACATACCCCTAATTAATACTACTAATTTATCTTGAAATATGAAAAGTCAAATTTAATATACATACAAACAAATGACAATTTGGTAATATTAACACATAAAATGGACACTTTAATTACACTAACAACTTTTCTTAAGAAATGTGAAAAATGTAAAAGGTGTTTATATACAGGGACGGAGGGAGTATGTAGAAAATAATTAAGTACATGTTTTGATATGCGGTATTAGACCATGTGTAATAGTAGTGTTGAATGGAACTTTCAACATGTTGACATGCTGCAATGGTGTGTTGAGTTGTGTTGAGAGCTGATGTGGAGGAGAGAGATGTTGAATACATTCAACATGTTGAATTTGTCTGCCAGAGGGACATGTGGCGCGCGTTTATTTGCCAAACCTAGCGCGTGTGCAACACGCGCCGACAGGGGCGAGTGGTGCTGCAGGAGGCGAAGAGAGAATATGCTTTGTGTATAAGTGGGTGACACATGGCTGATTTTGATTGGCTGTATGAATTTTTCTCATCTTAATAATTTAAACTCAATTATTTCACTCGAACTTAATTTTTTTTTACCAGAATTCATGATTTTTTTTTGTCTATAAATAGAGACTTGGTTCATTTGATTTGGACACTGAAAAAAAAACCAAGTTTTTCACTATCTTAATCTTATTATTATCCTTCCATTAGCTTTTATTTTAAAGTTTTAAACTTCTTTTTAGTGAAATGGATCCGAGTTGCGTGATCCAAATGTTCATCACGAATTGCAAGCAGATCTAGTGAAGCACATGTGGTCAAAGTTTGGAATGTTTCGTGATTGAATATGATTTGTAGCGTACTAATTAAGTTGTTTGTGTATTGTGTGTTTAGTTTGTTGTCTTGCATTTTAAGTTATTTGTGTGGCACGCGCTTAGTTTATTGTATAGCATTTTAAGTTAAGAAAATCAAAATAAATATTTAAATAAATTTTGTTTTTACAAAAAACTAAAAATAAATTGTTAAGTGTTTATTATTTTAATTTAATTATAATCGATAATTATAATTTTATGTAATAATAAAAACAAAAATATAAAATTAAATAAGAATATGAAATAAAAAGGTGTGGGGTAGAGTGTTGAATGAAAAACCATTGGAGAGAGTATTTGTTGAATGAACGTTGAATTATTTGGTAGAAGAGAAAAAAAATGATGTGGAGTGTTGGGAATTGAAAAAGTGAGTGTTGAAGATTTTTACTATTGTAAATGGTCTTAGGCAAAAAGCACTCGTCTATATGAATCTGGAACTCCTAGTTTCTCATTTCACGGCAAAAATAGTACACTCGTCTATATTTGTTATATTATTGTTGTCATTAACAAATATAAATATGGTTTGTTAAATTTGTTACATTTGAAACTCACAAATTTCTATACTTATAATTTTTTTATCTATATCAAAAAATTTATATAAAATATCGTTTGTAATTTACACGTTAAATCTATATAAAATATCGTTTGATAATCTACAAACGCTGAGGCTGTGCACCGTCTCTTCGCCAGTAATTGATACTATATATTCATAGAAACGGAAAAATTAATAATTAAAAACGGCCCTTTGTCATCCCTGGAAAAATTCCAAGCATGCATAACACATTACAAGTGTCTACTATTAAGTCAATATGTATTTTTCAATGATTTTTTTTAGAGACATGTTTAACATATTACATTGAATGATTTTTTTATGGACGTGTTTAACAAATTACAAAAAGTTCATTCGCAAAGAATAAGCTGGAATTTTGATTTCTATATTTAGATTTTCATTATTTTTATCTTTAACTTTTTACTTTTAAAAATTAATATTTAATTCATCCAATGTTAAAAAACTATACATTTTTGTAAAAGAATTTTTCATAATGTTTTAAACATGCTAACAAAAATAATTCAAAAATTTAAAATTTTAAAGACAATTAGGCAAACTTGATTTTAAAATTGACTAATCTGCATGTAGGAAGATTTTACAGGGATAACAAAATGCCACTTTTTCCTTTGAAACAAAAAAAGTTGATAGTTTTACAGGAATAAAAAACATATTTAATTCTTATAAAAAAAAATCAATAAATATATATAATTTTTTATTCTTTTGTTTCTTTTAAATTATGGTAAACATGTTTTTTTAATAGTATTGCAGGATGTGTAACCGAAAAAATAGTACCGTTGGACAAGTTTGGAAAGAAATGAGCTAGCCTTTTTTTTTCACCGGCAAATATTTAAATCAGTGCTGATAATTTTTTATTTTTTTTGAAAGAATCAGTGCTGATAATTTTCGTGATCAAACTCGGATATCCTATTTAGAAACTTTTTGGTGTACTTTTGTTAATGTGATTTTAGATTTGAGCATCTTACTTAACAACGACAGCAACTTATCAAAAACTTTTATTTTTGGGTTAAATATGTTTTACCTCCCTATAAATATACTAACTTTTCGTTTTAGTCCCTCTAAAATTTTCCTTTAACTTTTAGTCCCTAAAAAATTTTGCATCTTCACTTTTGGTCCATCTTTTAAAGTAAACTCATATGTAGAATTCATATTTTTGAATAAATGTTTTTAGAAAAATTCATAATATTACAAGAATCACTCCCAAAAAAAATTAGAATTTTTTAACAAAACATGAATATAATATGAATTTTTATATATTTTATGGTTAAAAATTCATATTTAATTTATGTTTGGTTAATAAATTCTAATTTTTTTTGGGAAAGGTTTTTACAATATTCTACACATTTCTATACATTTTCATTAAAAAAAAACTAAAATTTACTTTAAAATAGGGACCAAAAATAGCGATTGAAAATTTTATATGGACTAAAGGTTTAAGGAAAATTTTAGAGGGACTAAAACAAAAAGTTGATATATTTATAGGGACTAAAAACATATTTAACCATTTATTTTTATTAGAGAAAAAAATGGTATATATTCGATCCCGACAACTATAGAAAACTTTTTCTCTTCAACAATTAAGGAGTCTCATTGTCAAAATAAGAAAAAACATAGATAAATGTTGATCTTACAATCTAAAAAAATTATGTGATTCTTGTTTTCTTCAATTTCTTTTTATTTATTTTCTAAATGCATACTTTAAAGTACAAATTAGAGAGACATATTAAAAACTTTTTTTAGTTTACTATCATTCAGGTCATTAAATCCTTAATCAATTAAAATTTTGTAAATAAGTAATGTGTACATGTGAGATCTATTTATAACTTTTTAATCTATTTCTGATGTGGATGTGACATGTGAAAATGTTTTCTAACTAGAGCGAAGAGTGATAAATTAACTCTATTGTGAGTGATGTACAACGTCAGAGGTGTTGCCCTCACCATGGGCAGGAGAGCCGGTCGCCTATAACAACATTTTCTTTTGGGTACCAAAATTATTATTTTTGCTTAGTAGTTACTACTATATACATATATGTTTTTTTTTAAACTCGTTATGATTAATTTTATTGAAAACTTATTTTAAAGAACTTGGGTCATGAATTTGTCTTTTGTAACAAAAATTGCAATAAGAAAGTCATTTGAATGATTAAAATGGGTCAACTTTATTGATCCGTTTAGAGCAAAAAAAAGTCTTAGAATCGGCCATATTATTTTAGTTTTCGTGTCAATACATACATTTTTTATATATCTTTTATTGTCCCATAAGTTGTCTCAAAAATTGTTGTTCAAATAAGATGCCTATTTTCTTTTATAGTTTTTTGGCAAAATTGCGTCCATATCTTTTACACGCAGCCCATATTTCGAACATACCCTTTATTTATTTTTCTTTTCATGTTGATCTTCAGTGTTACATTATATTTACAACGTTAGACTTTTTTAACGGTTTATGTTTAAACAAACTGCATGTGTGACATGTTCTCTCTCATACTTATATTATATTTTTATTTTCTCTATTACTTTGGTTTTTGTGTCGATACCTCGTTTTCTTTGTAAATCAATAGTTGTCATATAAATTGTCATTGAAATGGTTGTTCAAATAACACAACTCTACTCACTTTCTTAACATCCAAATTCAACAAAGATTCTTTGTACGCAATCAATATGAAATTAGAGGGGGAGAAATGGGAATGAGAGGAATATACAATCAAATATGATGGGTTGTGACTTTGATTTGGGAATTGGAGTTTAATTTTAGTTTTAGTTTTCATTATGAGTTTATTCCATCGCAAATTTAGGGTTTTTTGGTTTTCAATTTAAGACATGGGAGAAGGAAGAAGATGATTCTAGGGTTTTCTAGGTTTTAACAGCCACATGATTTTTTTTAACGAAAGGTCAATTTGTTCTTGAAAGGGCAACGGTGCAACCAAATCATCATAACTTAAAGGCTAATGATACAAACGAAAGGTAACATAAATGACTAATTTGAGGATTTTTGTAAGACCTATTCATAAAATGGGTCAAGCTTAAAGTATTAGCTGCTTAATTTTGCCTACTTGTTTTCTCTCAACGTGGTCAGTGTATGGTTGCCCTATGTATATGTGTTAACTTTGATTTTTGGTTTTGAAAGAAATCTACTAGAAACATCGATCAATAGTTGTCAATGTGTGGTCTTGACAAATTCAAAAGTAAGCTTCTACATAAATAAATGTAGGCATCCATAAAATAAATGTAGACATTCAAAGGATGGAGCAAATTCACATTCAAGTCTCATATATCATTTCTAAAAGAAACATGCATGTCGAGACAATGCTATGTACAAGATGAAAAAACCATTTAATTGTCATCTTATACTTAATGGAGCTTACTAAATGAAGATATATAATATATGCATAGAAAATAAAAGCTTTGTATTAAAATAAATTATGTGAATAGCACAAGTTGGACAACAAATTAAAGTAACTACTTATAACGATTCTGAAAGTTATAAGTGAATTAAAATGCAATGTGAATCAAAGAAATATTTTGAAAGTTGAACTTCAAGTGTCATCCTTCCTTCAAAAAAGTTGAAGTGCAAAAGAACTTGTAAAATCAACATAAATTGATTCGAAGTTCAAAAAGATCTGTACACTATCTAAATATGAATTACAGAAAGTAAGTAATTAAGAACATAAACAATTGTTAGGCAAAATGATGAACAAAAAGTAAAAACAGTAGAAACATTTATCTGAAATTAAATTAATAGAGAAACTAAGTCATACAATCATTTATCTGAAAATAGCAGTATAGCAAAAAAAAAAAAAAATGTTATTTGTACAATCATTTTTGTACAACTTTTATATAACTTTCTCTCTCATACTCACATTATCTTCTTATTCTTTCTCTTCATTTTTCTCTCTCCATTATTTTTGACCAATGAGAAGAGAGAACAACAAGGTTGTACCAAAAGTTGTACAAAAATAATTGTTCAAATATCATTACACTAAAAAAAATTGAGAGAAGAAAAATAGTATAATGGCTAGTGGCTTAGCATGTATGTCTTTGTCGGATATACTTTGCTTTGTTGAATTTTCAGTTCTGGTCTCCTTTCTTGATCTCTTCATCATCATTCACCAACTCTTCTGTAAACATCAATTGTACTCTCTACCATCTTTTTGACGAATTTAAATTTGTCACCTAATAAAATGTGTTGTAGTATCGTTATTCATTCAAATAAACTTGTTTTTACTTCTTTAAAAAAATAGTACCAGTAACATTGGACTGTGGTTTCTTACCACATGGCTAATGATGAGCCCTGTTGTGGGCCTTTGCAATAGACTCTCGGCATTAATTTAGAGGGCTCCAGGTTTAGAAACCTTGCTGATTTAAGACACAACAATTATGAGACACAATAAAATGTCATTTGCACAAACACTTCCCAGCACGTGATTCTTTTAACCCGATATGTCTTAATTTCGCGTCCTATCCTGCGACCCTGATGCTGCATAATTGATATTTAATGACTCTCAGAAAGATTTATTGTGCTAGTAGTACACAAACAGTTGAAAATGGTTGGAAAACCGGTCGAACGTGGTTTACTTCGGTTAGACTCGATATAAATTGGTTTAGTCCAACGCTTTTTTTCAACTCGAAAACTAGTCGAGATACCCGTGCTACAGCACGGGTAGCGCGGTTTCGCCGCGCTGTATGGCCCCGGCTCTGCCGCGTGTCGCGTCTCGGCCGCGCTTGGTATAGTGATTTTTTTTTGTCCACAGTGAAAATATGTAAAGTATTTAAAGCATAATAATGTATATATTGATCGGTAGTAATGAAAAATTATAAAATAATTAAATTTTAATATGAACAAATATATATTAAATTTTAGCATTGACGATATTATCCCTCAAAAAAAAGCATTGACGATATTAAAGAAGCTAATAAATAAAAATAATCATAGTTTTTATTTACTAATATGTTTTAGTGTGAAAAATAACCAATAAACATCTCGTGAAAAATCATAATTAATGTATCATATAATATTGTTATAGTAAAATATATTTCATAAATAAACGTATGCTAACATATTCTCGTAAAAAAAATACAGTGAGATATATCTTTGTTAATATATAGTCCATACACTCATGTATATTTTATCAATATATATAGTTCTCGTTAGATTTCAGAAATAAGAATATACTAATATATTCCCATAAAACAAACATATACTCATATATTTTTTTATTAATATATAGTCCATATACCCACATATACTTTATTAATATATTAATAAAACTTAGGCAGTCGCGGTGTTTAAATAGAGATATTAAAAAATACTAATTTTTTTTTTGAAAGATTAAAAAATACTAATTAAAACTGATCACTCGTTATAGTTACTAAAATGGGTCTCGTGTTACAATTGTACACTCCAACAGATTTTTTATTGATACATTTAAAAAAAAAACAACGGAAAAAATTGAAGTATGATTAATCATAGTATATTATAATTTTTTTCTTGTTTTAGTATTGACGATATTAAAAAAGCTAATAAATGAAAATACATTTTATAAATGAAAAACCCTTAAAAAAACATATAGTGAGATATATTTTTGTTAATATATAGTTCATATACTCATTTGTATTTTATCAATATATAGTTCCCATTAAATTTCAGAAATAAGAATATATTAATATATTCCCATAAAACAAACATATACTCATATATATTTTTATTAATATATAGTCCATACACCCACATATATTTTTATTAATATATTAATAAAACTTAGGCAATCGCGGTGTTTAATTAGAGATATTAAAAAAATACCAATTAAAATTGATCACTCGTTGTAGTTATTAAAATGGGTCTCGTGTAGGGGTGGGAATGAGCGGGGCCAAGCCGGGCTTTACTTAAATAAGTTAGGCCTAGCTGAAAAATCTAAGGCCTAAGTCTTGGCCTTTTGTCAGTCAAAGACTTTATTTTAAGCATGGTCTGGCCTTTTTTAAAGTCTGGACTGACCTATTAGCCTGTCTAAAAGCCTAGTTTGTGTTACAAATTTTAAAAAAGAGTCTATTCATAAATTTTTTTCCTTTCAATTTGTGCAACGTACTTAATATAGAGAAAAACATTAATTAGATACAAATGAAACTAATGAAACACAATTGTAAAATTTATAGATGGATATCAACTCAAGAATAATCATGTCTGATAACAACAAGGATTTCAAACTTAATCTAATAACCATACTTAACCTTAGGCATATCATTAGCAAACCTTAACAATTCACACAAATATATAATAATAATAATAATAATAATAATAATAATAATTGTGGTATGAGAATTTGAATGATCAGTAATTCTTTTTGATATTTATAAATATAAACAATAAATATGGAAAAATGCAATATACTTGTATACGGGCCGGCCTGATAGGCTTGGTAGACTTTTTTATAAGCCTAAGTCTGGCCTAATTGGAAATGCTAACCGGTGCCCCCGAGACACTGGTTAAGGATATGAAAAAGGAAATTATATTGTAGTTAATGCATTGAAATTGTGTAATTAATTTATAATAAAGTCAAAAACAGTTTCCTTTTATGGTAATAATTCTCTTTTATGGTATGCTTAACCAGTGCCCCGCGGACACCGGTTAGCAGGACCCTTAAATTAATAGTTTTTTTAAAAAGCTCAAGCTTGACCCATTTATTAAACGGGCTAGGCCGAGCCGAGCTTTTAGTAGGCCGGGCTATAGGCCCCTGACGAGCAGTCTGGCCTATTCCCACCCCTAGTCTCGTGTTACAATTGTACACTACAACGTGTTTTTTAGTGATACATTTATAAAAAAACAACAGAAAAAATTGAAGTATGATTAATCATAGTATATTATAATATTGTTCTTGTTTTAGTATTGTTGATATGAAAAAAGCTAATAAATAAAAATAATCACAGGTTTTATTTACTAATATGTTTGAGTGTGAAAAATATTAATATGCGTCCTGTGAAAAAACATAATTAACGTATTATATAATAGTGTTATCGTAAAATACAAAATTATATTCAGATATAACAACAACACTTGTTAGTTTCCTCTAAAAAAAACTTGTTAGTAAAACCGAATTGAAAATTAGCAGAGAAAATGGAGTTGAAAATGAAAAATGAAGAAAGTTGGTAAGAAAAAGACAAGAGAGGAGAGTGAGATTAAGAGAAAAAAGTTTATTATTAAAAAATAAAGGTGAGAGAAAAGTTTATTATTAAATAAATAAAGATGAGAGAGAAAGATTTATTATTATGAATAGAGAAAGATGAGAGAGAAAAATTTATTATTAAATGAAGAAAGGTGAGAAAGTGAGTTTTGACAAAAATAACCCTAAAGTTGTAAAGGAAAAAGTTTGGAAGAAAATTAAGTATGGATAGTTGAGTAATTTTAATAATATCTTGTTTTCATATATTGTAAGTGACCGTTTAATTTAGATTTCCGAATAGTAAGAAAGAGAATAGTTACTTGGTGATAAACATGTTGGGTCAACAAGTGGTTTATAGCATGAAAAATACTTATATGGTCACATCACAATGATTTGAACACAATATTGGACACACACATCAAAATATGTATTATGCAATTATATATATATTTTTTAAATATGTTAGTGTCTATATGTTGTACTCAAATAGTTGTGAGTACCCAAAACTTCGTCTCATGGCATGGTGTTACCGTGTTACTATTTCTTTTTCCAATAAATTTGATCCCTTAAATTACTTTGGTTTAATTACATAAATAGTCCCTTAACTTATTTGTTGTTTTTGATTTGGTCCCTTAATTTTAAAATTTTCCATTTTGGTCCTTCATGTACACATCCGTTAGTGAAGTTGGTCATCGCTGTTAGTTTTTTAATATATAATATGTATGATGTGATTTTCACCACTTGATTCAAACCAGTGTAAGTGCACCATCACCACATAATTTTTTCTTTTTACTTTTATTCATCTCCTTCACTATTCTTCTTCTTAATCTTCATCATCTTCAACAACATGTTCATATAAACCCATAATTTTTTTATAAACATCACTGAAATCTCAATAATCCTCAAAAGAATCACGCTCAACAGAATCAGGCGCTGAATTTATTTTTTTGCAATTTCCACGCTCAACAAAATCATTCATCTTCTTGAACAATCTTGAAGAGAAGAATCAAACCCATAAATTATAAAAATCAATTTGTTGGATCTGAAACTTTAACTCTCATCAACAAAAACACATAAATCATGTTCGTTTTCCTTCAATTTCTACTTCACTTCACAAATTGTTTTCCTGTTCTTTTATTTGGGATTGTTGCTGTTGTTGTTGTTGATGTTTTGATGTGTTGACGATGATCATGATGAGAGAATTTGGAGAAATCTATTGTTCTAATTCATGATGATGATGATGATGATGAAAGGAATCAAAAACGGGTTAAATCTGGTGATTTCGAAAATATTCGATTTCGTTTTTTAATTTTTGATTTTTGGTTTTGTGATTGTAGTTTTGACATGGTGAGACTGGGATCTGATGAAGTTTGTGAAAAGATTAAAACTTTAGTGAAAATTTACGAAACATGGATCTGGAGGAGAGTGACCCAAAAACTAAATTGATGAAAAAATTGAAATTTTGTGGTTTTGATGACTGGAAATTTGAAGAGAAAAGTGGAGACGGAAGAAGAAGAAATTTTAGAGAGAGAAGAAAAAAAGAAATTTTATGAGAGTTTATTAATAAAGAAATTTTGTTTGATTTTTGATTTTTAATTTTTTTAGTTTAATGATGAAGATAGATGAATGTTTAGATGTTGGTGATGTACACTGAGATATAATAAACCTGCATTATCTAACAGCTCTGTTTTTAAAATAAATGATCCAACAGTTAAAGTTAAAAAATTTAAAAGATCTAGGATGGACAACATACAATATTGATCCTAGCAAGTCAATTATTGTCAGGCACGTAAATTATTGCCTTTACATATATAGGGCCTGGTTGTGCAGCTGTGTTAGCATAGCTTGCATTTTGCAATAGGCTTTCAACTATATATATGCCCCAGATTTGTTAGCAAAAATTGGTTCCAATAATATACTCTACTCTACTGTACTTGGTTGTTGGGAGGGAGTTTAAATGCAAGGTAACAAAATAGCATGACGGTAATGCACAGAACCTCAAGAATTCATTTGTTCTTTCAAAATATGGTAATATTATCATGTAAAGGATATCACTCTATTCTTTCATTAAAATAAAAAATGTGTCACTCTATTCAAATATTTGCACAATTGGCATTACATTTTCAGAAACCGACTCTAGATGCTCATAATGAAAATAAGTATAAATATGCATATACGTGTAAGTTCAAGATTGTCTTCATGAGTACTTGTTTTATAAAAATGAATTGTTTATTTCTTTTTTGAGGAAAAAAAGGATCGTGTTATTAGAAATTGAGATTTGAACATAAAAAACATAACATGCAAAAATCTTACGTTTGATCTGAGTTTAGAAATTTTCTAAAACAAAATTTAGTTTCAATTTAGTTCTGAGCAGAGTTTCAGTTTTTTTTTAGTCAAACAAATCTCTTCTTTACTCTGATTCAAAATTTAGTTTCAATCATTTTTTTTTTTAGTTCTGTCTCAGATTCACCCAACAAAAAATGATTAAAATAGAAATAATTGAAAATGACAAAATAACTAGGTCTCAAAAAACAAAAAACAATTTCAATTTCGACAACACATACTTGCAAGCATTGTGCGAGCAGCCACTGCACAATTATTGAGAAAACTATATTAACAACACTCATGGTTTTTCAAAGCGGTGAATCACATACTTCTTTTAAACAATAGGTAAATTCTCGGGTATGTTTGAGTTTGGATGGGTACCGGTACCCTTTAAGAAAAGTTTGTTTAACAATTAAATTTATTTTAAAATAAGTTAATATGAAAATATGATACGACATTGAATGAATATTGATCAAATGGATGAGGAGTACGTACCGTAGCTTATTTTGATACGTTGATTATGTGATTGAATTTGACTAGGTATGAATATGTTTAATTGTGTATTGATATGATGTGAACATATTTGAGATTGCGACTATTAGACTAGAAAATTTGATGTATTGTTGGGCGTGTTACCCTTAAAATTAGTATAAGAAATGTTAGAATGGATTAGATTGGTCTAAAGAGGGGGGAAACAACCTTCGGGTTGTTTCGCATACGCGAAGCTTGTGGTCACATGTGCCAAAGTGGCATGGGTTAAATCCATAAAATTGCAAAATATTTCGCATATGCAAAGTAAGAGGTTACCCCTGACGATATCCCAAAAGATAAATATGTCAACAAATAAAGGTTCTCGAAGAATCTACACGCCCCTACTATTCTGCCTACGAGAGAATTGTTTTAACTTAGAGAAGCGCCCTTACGTGTAATTCCTACTTGTATATGATCTCGAAGATGACTCCAATAAAGATCACAATAATTGGTTCACCTATGATATGATCATTCACTTTATATCTCTCTCAAGTTTTGATTAGTCCTTTTCTTAGCATTAGTATTAGAGTGTCTTTGGAGATATGGCATCTAGTTTGAAAAAGGAGGGTACGGGAAGAAGGTGTGGAGAACTGTCTAACTAAAAAATAAAAATAAACAAACAGGGGCATGTCTTTAAAAAAATTGGGTGGATTGAATTAGAGAGGTCAATTTTATTGCATTGGGGGAGAAGTTTGAAGATTTCAAGAAACTGATAGTTAGGGCCACAGTAGCAGTCACCCCCGACCCTCTGTTTCCTCGTCAATAGAAAATCAAAAGGCTTTATAATTCTCTCACTTTATTAACCATTCATTGATTGTTGAAGTTGAATTATTATTATTATTATTATTATTATTATTATGGTTTATGAGTTGAGTGAGTAAGTATGGGCAAAACCCCACCCCACCCGTTAGATAAAAAGCAAACACTTATTGAATTGTCACTGTGGCAGATCAGGCAGGGAAAGGAAAATCAAGTACACGTTTAAATGAGTCACCGTTGTTCGTGATGCTTTGTGATACGAAACTCGTGGGATTGTGGACCATTATAGGAACATGGAATCAGGATTTTTTCACTCATACAGGTTAGTCACACCCAACTCTTTCAACACACATTGCCTTTCCTTTTCAGTCTTATTTTCTCTATCACCATCATTCCCATGTCATCTGTCCTTCCTATTAGGTAAGTCTATGTTTGGATTAATCACTTATTAATTTAAGTTATAAGCCATTTTTCTTTGTGGCTACTGGCAGGGCTAAAATCGATATTACTAGGTGATGCTGAGGATTCAAAGACGAAGCATATTGTTTCCAGGAACAGGAAAATTGTAACCATCGTCTCTCTATTTTCTAGGCAAGTTTCGTTAAATCGTTTTGTCTACCAATTGAATGAAATAGATAGGCACATGCATGAGTATAAGAAACGTCTCATTAAATTTTTATACTTACTTTGCACCCAAATATTTTTGTTTATACTTACAAAAAAACACAATACTTCCTCGTATAACATAAGTACTCAATAAAATTATTGTCGGTACTAGCTTGTCTAAAGCTACTCTAAACATTGAGTCAAATAAAAAGCTACTATAGCCATCAGGCAAATACTATAGTTTTGGCAACCTAAACTGACCCCCTTTGAAATTCACGGCCCACACAATTGCTTTTGAGATAAATCCACTTCCAAACATAGGACGTTCTACCAAGAAATGATTTGATAAATTTAAAGATCAAATTGTTTCCGTAATTTTAATTTAGTTGATATGAATATTGCATAATATTAATAAGGATTGAGGTTCGAACTCCAGACATCTTTTTTATTATATTTTAGTACTATTTTTTTTTTGTCAATGGAAGATTATGCAATGTCTTCCATTTTCTAAAATTCTACATTTAAGACTAATAAATGGAAGATTCGAGGTTCAAACATTGGTTCTTGCATATATATATATATAATGCAAAGTCTCTACCAACATAACTATCCTTACTCGGACATTGTTGATTTTCATTTTTTTCTTCACAAAAGGACTTGATGTCCAATTATTACTTATATATCTTTTATTTTTCATCATATTAGTATTTTTTTTTGGGTACACAAAGGGGGCAAAGCCCAAGAGAAAAGAAACTACAAAATTAATCGGACATTCCTAGGCATGCAAGCCCCGTAAATATTAGTAGTTATTATATCTTAAAAACATGTTGTATTAATGTATTTTTTTAAGAGATATGGCAAGGTAAATTCAATTATTTTTTAGGAGATTTTAACAAGTTATAACTGAAAGATGGTAAAGTTATAGCTTGAGCTACATTTGTTAAAACACACTTTCTATGGAATGAGTGTCCGTTTTGTCAAAAAAAAAAGTGTGCGTAAATTAGGAACTTTTGTAAACATTTGTTAAAATATAGCTGCTTATTTTTTAATAGAAGTATGTTTCTAAAATACCCCTTCATAAATCCATATTTGGGTGCTTGTAAAAAAGAAAACCCATGTATCGGGGCAAGCGAAACAAGTCAAAGAGTATTAACATGCAAGCACCATTCTTTTTCTGGAAGAAAGTTTTGGTAAATGGTGAAGCCGTGTTGTCGCAAACACTAGGGATATGATAAGATGCAGGGCCGTTCTTGTGAAATTGGTGGTCCGGTTCTCACAGTAAAGATAGGCCCCTAAAAAAATGCAATTTTTTTTAAAAGAGCAAAAAAATACATTTTTTTATTTTATTTTTTATAGAATGATTATAATATTCGTTGTTAGAGCTTTTTGCTATTTTATTTGTCAAGCATGGACCAAAAAAATTACATGATATCGAGGACATATAGAGCTCAAATCAATAAAAATTAGCTGGAAAAAAATAAAAATAAAAAACAGTAAACCTAGGAGTTGAAGTGTTGAATCCAGGAATGCTACCACTAAGTTCTACCGCTACCGCTACTCCATGCTTTCGTTTGTACAAATGTTACAACGCTTTACAAAATTTTGGAGGCCCAACTACATAGAGTTGTTTGCACCTCCCTATGACCGGCCCTGATAAGATGGAAGAAAATTGAAAATACTCGTAAGGCAATGTTTTGATTTGATGATGCACACTCTCTTTGTGGACAAATTTCTCAATTTAGCCAGCAGTAAGCCTTTTGGTTTTTCTTTTTTTTGACTAATCGAAGACTAACATTAGTGAATATGTCCATGATACAAATGGGTTGGATCTGGTGAGGAACTGATTCCATCCAATTTGTTTTGATAAAAGAGAATTCTTTTAGGATATATTCCATAAAAGTAGACCGGTTGTTTCAGATTATAAAAGAATAATATTTTTTTTTCTTTCTCAATTAGAGTAAAAATGATTTTATTATATCTTTTATGTAAATAGACGAAATGAAAATGATTGTTGAAAACTTATGTACATAAGTGGAATAGTTGGGAGTTCGATTCCCGATCATGATGTTCGTTCTAACAACTTTAACATTTTTGTTAGTTGACCTAGAATACGTGGAGTTGATAAAAAACTATAAGTTGATTTTTTTGATATTTTAAGAAAAACATAACCAGAGAATAAATTATTATATGTTTGGTTAAAATTATAAAAAGAGAATTTTCATTTTTCTCTCTTATGTAAAAAAGATATTTTTTCAAAACCTAACCCAAATAGGTTTTTATTTTCAGCATTTTTTTTTTGAAGAAAGCATAATTTTTTTTTTTAAGGAAGCATAAAATTAATTTTTTTAACAAAGTATTTTTTGAAACGATACTTACACTCAAATATAAACAAAAAAAAGAAGATATTTTAACAAGCTTAATCATTTTATTAAAAAAAGTGCCAATAAATTCCTGACCGTTTATTTCTAAAAAAGGTGGTTTATTGTTGATTAAGTAAGTTATTATAATGGGCCAGTAAAAGCCCAGTCCAAAAAAGCCCAATTTGGTTATAATAAACTAGAATCGCTGACCTCATTCCACTGACAGTCACCGACGGTTCCCTTCTCCTCCGCGCCCTAAGACTCAGATACGAATTTTCAGCTTTCACCGCCAATTCAACTTCCACTCACCACTATTGTCTCCTTATTTGTTAGTTTCTCACTTTTTTTTACTGTTGCTTAAGTTTGGGTTTTTTCTTTTCCATTTTCCAAATCCAATTTCAAATTTCCGTTAACGTCGTGAAACAGTTTGCGGTTGGAAATGAACGGCGACGGCGAAGAGTTAACGGCGCAGGAAACCGCTCTGTATGACCGTCAGATTAGGGTTTGGGGTGCTGATGCTCAAAGAAGGTCCCTCCTTCTTTCTATTTTCTTAGTTACGTAGTATTTTTTGTAATTAACTTTTGTTATTTTAATTTTTAACCTAATTTAATTTGCTAATTTATTTACTTGTATTATTAATAATAACTGTATTAGTGTATTGATTTTAGTTTTGTTTTGTGATTATGTTGTTTTAGATTAAGCAAAGCTCATGTCTTAGTTTATGGAATGAAAGGAACTATTGCTGAGGTAAATCTATAACTTGTCTACTATATGGTAACTCTATTTGACTTTGACCCACATAATTAGGCCATGTTTGGATAAACGGCTTATAGCATAAGCACTTATCATAAGCAGTTATGTTTAAGTTATTTCTATAACTAAAGATAAAACAAAGTTAAATTATTTTGATAAGCTATGATGGAGGGTTTATGAAGATAAGCTGAAAACCACTTGTGAACATGTCATAAGCAGTTTTCATAAGTTCTCCCAAACTATCTTAACATGTTATAAGCAGTTTTCATAAGTTCTCCCAAAGTATCTTACAACTGCTTGTGTCAGTAGATAAGGTCAAATAAGGCAATCCAAACAGACCCTTTGTGTGTGAAATAGGTTTTGTTTGATTTTTTTTCTTCTCATAATTTATAAGGACTTTGATTTTCTTGTTGTTGTTTAGTTTTGCAAAAATATTGTTCTGGCCGGAGTTGGTAGTCTGACCTTAATTGACGATCGACTGGTAACTGAGGAAGTGCTTTCTTCAAATTTTCTTATTCCTCCTGATGAGAATGTGTATAGTGGAAAAACCATTGCTCAGCTTTGTTGTGATTCACTTAAGGACTTTAATCCTATGGTTCGTGTTTTTGTGGAAAAAGGTTCTTATTTACCCTTTCCCTTATCAAGTTGTTTTCTTTATTACACTTTTTTTTTTGTTGTCTTTCCTTTTTTTTGGGTTTTATATCTTTTCTTTGTTTATCCTTATCTTTTGTTTGTCTTGTCTTCAGGTGATTTGTCAAGCTTTGATGTAGAATTCTTCGGCAAATTCGATGTTGTTGTTGTCAGTTGTTGCTCACGTTCTGCCAAAGTACAGTGGAAACTCCTTCTTCCATGTTCTTTACTATGGCTTTCTGATATTATAAGTTTTCTTCTAATATTTTATTATTTTGCTGTAGAAACTAGCCAATGAAAAATGCCGGAAAGCATCAAAACGTGTAGCATTTTATACTGTTGACTGTAGAGATTCTTGTGGTGAAGTTTTTGTTGATCTGCAGGACTATAAATATCAAAAGGTACCACCCTTGTGGATCTAATTTGTCACAGTAAATCATCAGCTGACTATACTAATTGAGAATTATTCATACCGAGTTTCTATGTCGAATTTGAACCGGTCACAATTGATCTCTTGTTTAGTGCTCATATGATAACCAATAGTTAGGTATATAGCGATGACATCATTTGAGCCTTTGATATTTTGTACCCAGAACAAAACGCGCTACCAAATTGTGTTACTTCCCTTTACATTGATTATCTTCTTTGATTTGTTCCGTCAATCCCCATGCATTTATTTTCACGATGATGGTTCAAAAGATAACATATATTTCTCTATTTATGACACTAATGAATATGGATGAAATCTATTAAACTCATCATCGTCTGTAAGGATTTTTCCCTGCAATTAGTGATAGAGCCTAGAACTCAGCAAGGCAAAATTTGAGGACAATATCACATAAAGCAGGAAACCTAGAGAAAGCAAAGGTTGTGATGGATGAAATGTTAAATGTGAGTATTATTAATAATGTTTATGGTGGTGGATAGGCCTGGTAAAAAAATCTGCCCAACTAAACCAAACTGTACTGAAATTAACTGAACCAATTGTAATATTAATAGTTCAGAAACTGTATCGATATCACATTTATCTCAGGTTTAGTTTCATACTAAAATGTTCATCACAATTAAGACTGTTCATAGTTCAGTTGAGTCAAAAAAACTGAACTGAACCATAACAATTGTTTAGAAGTACTGAACAGTTAGTTATACCCAAAACTGAACCGAACTAGATTAGCTGTTTGATGGAGCGGTTCTTAATCTTGAACCGAACCGATCCACTTCTATACAATTTTTCTCAATCCCAATCTTTTTTTTATACAAACTGGTATACCATTTTATTTTTGGTTCCACATATCTCTGATTCTTTTTCTTCGTATCTCTCACTTCCACTCCCAATTTTTCACACCACCGCTTCACTCTCAAAACCACCATTTTCTCTTTTCTTTCTTCTCTTATTCTCTCTATTCTTCTACAAATGATGGTATCACGAGGTTTAGAAGAAGACAGCAGCGAAGAGACCCAAACCCCTTCACAATTTCACATCACCAATCTATAAGTGGTGAACTCAACATCGCATGCACCAATGTCATTGGAGCTTCAACCAGCAGTGGCAATTGCTGTTCAAGGTCTAACTCCAATAAATTAACTTCCACCCACCCCTAATCAAGTGGTTGTTTCCTAACAACAATGAAGTGTCATCGATAGAATGGAAGATGCAATTGCTGGATTATTTGGAAACCGCCATAGATAGAATGGAAGATGCAATTTTGATAGGAGAAAGCAAAGAAACAGAGACTCTTAAGTCGTGGAAATTGAGAATGACGGTGAGTACAAAAGGCAGTTGAGATACAAATTACGGTTCAATATAGCTGTAAATATCAGACACAACATCTTTCACCGCAATTTATACTCACTTAACATTCTCAGATTCCACGACTTAAAGAGTCTATTTCTCTTCCCTTTCTTCTATCAAAATCTCGTCTTTCATTCTATCCGCTGCGGTTTATAGATCATGCATCAACTTCTCCCTCACATCTGCAATCCCTTCATCATCATTGCCGCCATCAATGGCTCTTCGTTGTTGTTCAGAACCAATCGCTTGGTTAGGTGTGGTTGTTGGTGCATCTAGTCGATGTTGAGTTCCCCACTTGAAGGTTGGTAATGTGAAATTGTGAAGGGGTTTGTTGTCTCTTCGTCTTCTTCTAAACCCCGTAGCACAGTTTGAAGAAGAATAGAGAGAATGAACGAAAAGGGAGAATAGTGGTTTTGGGAGTGATCTTTGGTGTGAAATATTTGGAGTGGAAGTGAGAGATACAAAAAAAGATTCAGATATATGGAATCAAAAAATAATTGTATAGCAGTTCTTGATAAAATAAACGGTTTGGACAATTTTTATATACATGGTTCGGTTCAAAATTATGAGCCAATTCAGCGAACCATTATGACAGTTTGGTTCTTCACCACTGTTATGGTTCCGTTCAGTTTTCTGACTGAACTGAGCAGTCCTAGCCAAGGTAGCCAGGATCGAGTCGCTGCTCGTAGGATCGCACGATCTTACGTGCTTTCCCCACCCAAACGGGCTGCGACCTTTATCTGGGTTGTTCTTGCCATTTTTTTTGGTCAGGATCGAGTTCCTGTAGCAGGAACGTAAGCAAAAAACAAGCTGGGCTGATAAAATTTGGTTTGGGCTTGCGAACCAGGTCGGGACGAAATTAAAACCCGGTTCCATATATAAGGTGTTGCCCCAGTTCTTTCCTTCTTTCACCTTTGCGGACCCTTTTCTCTTCTAAAAAAAACGGCCGCCTGAACGCTAACCGGATAAATGGCCGCTGTGAATCCCTTTTCTCTTCTCCAAAATTACTCACTGTGAAATGGCCGCATGAGTTCTCTTCCTTTTGTTCTCTTCCTTCTGTTAACTACTACTGCACTTCAATTTATAACTTTAATGTTGCTGGAGACTTATTATTTCATTCTTTTGAGAGTACAATAGATATTAAGATTTAAGACTATCTTAGGCTGTGGGGCAAGAATCACTGCTGTGATTGATTTTTAAGCTGTTTTGTTCTTGTATTATAATTTTTAAGTTTTTGTGTGTGTATATATATGTTAAGTTACAATTTTGCCCTTGAGTGGGTTCTTACGAACTGTGTTACCTTCACCAGCCCACCTAACCTACGTAGGATCTGGATCCTGACTACATTGGTCCTAGCTGTCGATTGTAGTTTGTTGGCTATTTGATGATAATGGTTTATTAAGAATTTATAAACCTTGTTTGTTTTGCCCTTATCTTTGTTTGTAACAAATTGCTTTTGCTGGGTCCAAAGTTATAGATAGTTAGCATCTGTGAATACTGTGCTTGCTTTTATATCTAATTTTGTTTTGATGTTCAACTCTTCCTTGGCAGAAAAAAATGGAGGAAACTATTGAATGCCACCTAAAATATCCAAGTTTTGAGGTATGTGGATTTTCCTGTCATTATTGTTGAATTCTGTATCGTGGATTCCTTTATCTTTTGTTAGAAATCCATTAATTAAACTTAGGGTCTTGATGAGTTGCAACCCTAAAGACTCTCGATGTGTTCCAATGATATTTTTTATGTGGAAAAAGAGCAGCATCATGTGATAACCTTGACATGAAGGATATTTGATGCACCTGTGATAACCTTGATGGCTTACCCAGTCATTTACTTGCATTAGATGCTCATGGGGTGATGTTCAATTCATAACTGTATATGCAATGATCTTACAATGATAAGATACAAGTCAGTAAGAATCAGCATTATCCTTTCCTGTCATGTACTAGGTCTAGGTGTTCCATGTACATTAGATTCTCTTGCAGGTTCCAAAATTATTGAATTTTGTTGGTTTTGCTTTAAGACAATGGACATTTATGAAGTTTAAATATAAGATCTGCAATTAGGGTTATTATGCACGCCATTCTGTCTTGATCTTCTATGTATATGTTCGGGAGTCTGTTTCAGTCACTGCCATTGCAAAACAAACACACAAGCTTCTAAAGGAACACACATTAAAGTTATGTCCAAAACAAACACAGGCTATGTAATTGATAGTTTATCCATGTGTGTTACTTACTTTACTTTACAATGAATTGTGTATAGTTTAGAACTTTATATTCCTAGGTATGCCTTTTTCTTTTTGCTACAGGATGCTCTATCAGTACCTTGGAGGGAACTTCACAGGAGAATGTCAAAGCTGTACTTTGCACTGAGAGGTTTGATAAGCTATGCAACTTTTTTGTAGATAACATGCGTGAAATAAGAAAAAAAATATTCAAATCAATTAAGGGATGGAACTTTTAGTTGACGGTGTCTGCTTAAGTGGTCTGATATATTAGGTCTCTAAACTTAGATCTTTCAACTAAGTTAAGCGAAGAGAGAGGTGGAGAGCAAGGTAGGTATTCACGGGTTGGTTTAGTTTTGGTCAAATGAAATCCAACCTGTTTGCTTTAGTTGATTTGGTTTCATCTTGGATTTATTTCAGTCAAATCTATCAAGTTTTATATTATATTATAAATTATGACATAGAACATGAGTTATGCTCGTGAGAATGTCAAAATGAACAAAAAAAAAAGAAATAGAAACATGCCCTAATGGGGGGAGGGAGAGATCATATTATGTGGCTTGATTTTTGTAAAAGAAGTCTTATTTTCTACCTGAAGTTTATCGATTGCAATTACATAGTTGTTCTTTCTATAGACAAATGTACAATTAATAGCATCATTTCATACAGTAATAGAGAAGTTTGAAGAGGCTGAAGGACGTAGTGCGGGAGATGTTTCTGATGCAGATCTTTCCAATGTTCTTAAGCTGAAAAAGGAGCTTTGTACTGCACAGGCATGCTTGCTGGAATTGGTTATTTATGTTTTTTAAGTTAATTACATTATTAATCCATTCCTTCTGTTCACATTACAGTCTCTCAATGAATCTCATGTGCCTGATACTCTGCTGGAAAGATTGGTAGCAGATACAAAAGAATTTCCTCCAGTTTCTGCTGTTATTGGGGGCATCCTTGGACAGGTATTTTATCGGTCATCATGGTTTCCAAGATAGGACATCTTGCAATATTAATTGACCAGATTTACTATTGCAACATTACAGGAGGTTATCAAAGCAATTTCTGGGAAAGGGGATCCCATAAAAAACTTTTTCTATTATGATGCTTCTGATGGGAAGGGTATCATTGAAGACATATCTGATTCAAATACTGGACAGTGACATCTCTGGGAGGTGTTTCTTTTTCTGAGTCACTGGAAATCTTGATTGTGAATATGGAAACTTCATATGCATCAAAGAAAACTAGTAAATTTCAGTCAACAGACTGATCTCTCTTTGCTGTGTTAACTCATTTATAGTTTTGTAGTTTTATTTATTTAGAGTGTTGACAATTTAGGGTTAGAATTGTCTCGTAATGTAGACACTCAAATGTATGTATGCTGACCATCAAAACATTTTCCAAGGGCAAGCTGTCTTTTGAAGTTACAAATCCTCATGATGATTCTGTCCCGAAAGAAGCTGGTTATGTTTATGTTCTGGGTTCTCCAGCCGGTAAACCTGTCTTTGAACTTACAAAGCCTTGTGATGGTTCTCTTCCGAAAAAAGCTTATGTTTATGATCTAGGTTCTCCAGCGGGTAAACCTGTCTTTGAAGTTATGAAAGCCTTGTGATGGTTCTGTTCTGAAAGAAGCTTGTTATGTTTATGTTCTTGATTACCTGGTTAATTGTACTCATACATTATTGCGTTTTGCTGAGTTGATATCAGTATTAGTACCTATCCTAATTCCTAAACATACACTTAGACGAGCATATTTAGTACAAAAATTACTCTCACTTACCATTTTTGCTCCTAAAAACTGCGAGCAACAGTCACCTATTGTACTAGAGTGTATTTTGGTATTTTTGCGATGTTTAGGGGCAAAAATGAAAGTGGGTAGAGTGAAATCCATTTAGTACTCTACTGGATTATGAAACTCATTTTCCCTTCGGAAATTGAACACATCTGACTCGGAACTTTATTTTTTTCAAAGACAAATTTAGATTTCTAGTTACAAATTTTGAAATATTTTTAAGAATAGATAGATAGTTCTTGCATGTTATGTGCAGAACCGTAATCGGAATATTTTCTGAGAGTTTACTCATCAATGGTACGTGTGTTGAAAAAAAGAAAACGTTTCTTCAGATCCTCAAAGAAAACCTTAACCCAAACTTTTCGTCTAAAAATAATTTAATAAACCGGCAACCATTTTTAAAAACTAGTAAACAATTTGTCACCGTCTACCTTTGAACGCTTTTGCTCCCTCAAAAATTTGTGTAGGCTGAGGCCATGTCATCATCTTCTCTACCCTTGGATAAACTTCTTTCCTTGCACCCACCGTAAAAGTTGCCTAATTTTCTTATCGTTAAATATGCATGAGTTGAATAAGCATTATTGTATGATGTGACATTGTCGGAGCCATTTAATTGTGAGTTATAGAAGTTTGAGTTTCATACAAAGTTGTCATTGGAGACGCTCTTAGTATGATTTGTGCGTCTTTGATTCGCAAAGGAGATAAAAAGGAATATAACAATACTAGATTTTTGACCCGTGCTCCACACAGGTTTATTGTAAAAGGATTGACATACGAATAATAAAATGCAATATATAACTCGTAACAGTGAAAAAAATAACACGTGATAATCCATAGTAGACAAAATAAAACACTTCATAAAATGTATGAAATCTGAAATATTATAAAAGAAAATCTGGTAATCCTATCAATAATTCATTAAAAGAAATGTGAAATTTTTAGTACTTTGGCATATAGTTTCATCACACATTGCGAAATACTTCCTTATATACGATGTTAGACGTTAAATTGGTATCTTCACCATCTTCATCAGTGTTTAATATCTTTAGTCCTTCTCTGGATGTAACTCTTGAAACAGAAACATACAAATGTCCGTGAGAAAATACAGATGTTGGTAGATATAGACCAACATGGTTAAGCGACTGCCCCTTGACTTTTGTTAATTGTCATTGCAAATGATACAGTCAAAGAAAATTGTCTTCGTTGAAACTTAAAGAGAATCCTGACATCTGAAGGTGATTGAGAGAAACACGGTTTAGGGCTTGTTATATATAGCCAAGTTTATATGGAAATTAGGGTAGCCAAGTTTGCATGAAAATTAGGGTATTCTGTTTGTAAACGTATTAAATAAGTGTAGAAAATATTGTCAAAAAAAAAGGCAACAGGATAGGAATGCAATTGGTGCGATGCATTTTTTTAGTAAGTGTACAAAATATTTCCTTCAAAAATTAAAGTGTACAAAATATTGTCAAAAATAAAATCCAAAAAAAAATGTATAAAATAGAAGGCATCAGTTATGATCATTGATATGCTCATATTGAGTGCAGCATCATAATTTCTAGAACAAACGTGCAACATCAAAAAAAATATTGTCAAAAAAAAGGCAAGAGAATAGGAATGAAATTTGAGTGATGCATTTTTTTAGATGAAATTTGTTAGGTTAAAATGAGAGGGAAAATATTAAGTTAAAATGTTGCAGACCTAACAAAATTAATACATAAAGATGGGTGGGTGTGTTAGCCTTAGGTTTTTTTACTTTTATTTTAACCATTGATTATTGTATAAAAAAAAGTTAATTCATTTATCTGATACATTTTTTATGAAAGTTAATTAAAATATCTTGCTAAAAAAAGGATAAGTTTGAAAATCAATTATAATTAAAATCTGTTACGAACCGAACCCCGAACCATTTTGCAACCGCTTCTCACAACAAACTGGTTCTAAGATCAAATGGTTTGGTTCATAAACCATAACCATAAAAGTGAATTGGTTGACATGATTTCGTTAAGCAGGCACACCCCTATTCAACCGCAATTAACCAATATTTAAAATAATGTTACACAGGAGTTACATTACATAGTTGATTGTTAGTAATGAAGTTTCTCAAGATCTGGTCGAAGCTTTCAGCTGACTTCTCTACAGGGTGAATATGCATCCCTTCATAAGTTGTTTCCACGACCTGCTCATCTTTTGAGTGCCTTTGGATTTGTTTCTTTACCTTGCAGCCTTGATAAGTACATTTATAGTAACTTCTGTAAGCAGCAAAATAAAGTTGGAACAAAAATTAAACAAGGTCAGGACACAAGACTAATTGCTAAAAGTGAAAGCTGGTTTGTTCATTTGTTACTAAGATAGTTATCACAATACAAATTTTCTCGGAGATAAAGATGTAAAAGTAAAATTTTCATTAACCACGAGATAGAACTTAAGCTACAAATATGCAATCAAAACAACTATTAAATAAACCAAACAATTGAGTTCAAATGGTTAATAAACTTATCCGAAAACGAATCGTTCAAAAAAATTCGAGTTTGACTTTTAGGTAGAACAATTCTTGGCCAAACTAATCTTACCTCTTGGCCGATCTCCGGATTATTGAGGCCTATTTCCCCGAGAACCGGATGGTTAATACAAAAAATAAAAACAACTATTAAATAATGAGACGAACCTAGGGAATTTGTTGTCTTTCACCATCTTTTCCCCATACTTTCTCCACCGGAAGCCATCATCTAGTATATCAATCTGACTCCTTGTTTGAAATACATATTTGTGCTTCATTATTTCTTTGCCTCCTTTCTGGCTTGAAGTCTCCTTCTTTTTAGTTTTTAGATATTCTGCTTTTTTAACATGAATATTAGAGCCATTACCGGGTTTAACATTAAAAGGAGATGCATCTGGTGAAGATGAGATAGGGAGTAACAATTCATGTTTCTCCATTGGTTTTGAAGTAATAAGAAAGGTAGTACGTAAAGACTATAACGAAAATTATGCATGTGTTGTATATAATGGGAAAAAAGGATGTAGGATGCATGCATTTTCTAAGGAGATTATGAAACATGTGGGCGGCAAGAAGGTCAATATGTGTAGTCAAGATCTAATTTATATGACTAAAGAGAAACAAAGTCATAAAATGAACTTCATGACCGTGAAACATGGAATCTGATAAACTATAAATGCAATTGTCAAGAAAATAAATCAACTATAGTGCAACCATTTTATTAGTTTCAATTTTATATGTTAATATGTTACAGACTTTTCTATTGAAACCCATAATATTCAATGAATTTCAAATCAAATCCAAAATCGATGTACGGGAGGAGGCTGAGTCAATATTAGGATGTCCAAGTTTATTGAACTTGATTTTATCTGTTTTTTATCATCAATATTTTGCACATTGATTTCATTTTTTGTTTGGAAAAAAGACGTGACAACTTTGAGAACAAGAAAAAACGTGCTGTACAAATATACTTTAATGACAAACATGAGACACACAACACAACATGGAATTGGCTTCGTGAAGGCTATTTAAACTATTCCGGCAGACATTTGAAATAGGTCAAGACTCGTAAATAAGGACCACCTATAGCAAGTTTCCTTGAAATTTCTTGTGAAAAATAGTAAAACATTAGTGATTTGTCTAACAATTAAGAATATAACATTAGTGATTTGGTACAACTCATCTATTCTTTTTATCAACAAAAAAGAATATAACACAAAAAATAATATTTTTTTTTGTTAAAAAACACAAAAGCTTATTCCAAATGGTATGAAAGGATATAACAGTAATAGTTAAAAAACTAATTTGAAACAATAGTTCATTAGTTGGTTTCCTCTCTAAACCCTTGTACCAAATAGCAATTCACTCCTCATATAGTTTTCAAAAACTTAATAATATTTTGTCAAAAATGAATTAATTTATTAACTCAACTCACCTCAAGGGAATGGCAATAATTAGACCACATTCAAGGTATTTGCAAATTAAATTACCTACACCAAGTAGGTTCAAAACCTAAATTATGAGTATGATTATAAGCACAAACTCTTATTCCAAAAAATGAACCATGCGGGTACGGTACCTTTGTACCGCATCCACATAATATATACTTTTATTTATATTATCAATAGTGTGTGTGTAAAGTAAGGTTTTTTTATGCCACGTGTCGCTTCCACGTTTATTCTCAATATTTTTATTATTTTTCTATTTTTTAAAATGAATATTTTATTTGACAAAAATATCTCAACAAACTTTGATCCTATCCATTAAATATTTTTGTCATTAAAGTCCTAATATTTTATATAATAGAAATATCTCAACAAACTACATATAATATTTTCAATACTATCCATTAAATAAAAAAAGCTTCAATTAGTTACTATATAATCTTTTTTTTTTTGAATAAATTACTATATAATCTTTTAGCATCGTATTACTCAATTAGTTTTTTCATTGAGGAAAAAAAGACTTCGGTTAGTTTTTTTTATATTATCTTTTAGCAACATATCCTAATGCAAAAGTTAACTATAAATAAATGAGATTTTGTTAATCACATAATCACATATTTGGAACATAAACCGAAACTCAAACCTTCTTTTGATCTAAGCTTTTTCTTTGTTCAGGTTTAACAAACACCTATTCTATTATTTCTTTTACTTATACTTTGATTTTTATATAGCCAGATTTACCAAAAACTAACACCTACAAGCAGCTGCGGCCACGGGTGTTTGCATAGGAGTTGCGGATTGCTTTTCTCTACTCCGCGGGAAACAATACCGCTCTTCTCTCCATTTTTATTTATAATTGAGTTTGTGAAATCCATACTTATTTTGTTTTATATTTATTATTGTTATTATTATTGATTTTGTTCAGCAGTTTAGCAATCAATGTTTATTTATGTTGATGTTTTTTGTTTTTTTGTTTTATTTGTTGATTTACTGATGCTGGTGTGATAGGTTTTGTGAATTCATTAACTGTTATGATTGGTGCGTGCAATTATGACGACACCATGAACGCAAATGTCTATAGGAACACACATCTTTTCTAAATAACCAACCAATCACAAGTCATTTGTTTTTCTAAATAGTTATACCTTGCTAAAAGACACATTCATAAAAGGTGTCTTCTAGCAAAACCTATATATATACCACTTTCTAATCCTACTTTTTATATAACATGTTTTTATCTTTTTGTTATTTTTATTTTCGTTCAAATTTGATTCCTAACTAAAAAATAAATTTCATCATTTTGGTTTTTCGATTTTCTTTTCTAGAAATTTTGACTACAAAATTTGACCTCATTGATAGCATTTTACTCAACAATAAATATAGAGTATGGAGGTTCAAGATTAGGATCATTAGAATGTGGAGAATGCCAAACTTTAAAGATAGAGACCAGGTTGATTTAATCGATGATTTTCATGAATGAAAAAGTATGCATCGATTTTTTTTCTTTATCAACATTTTCAAACTAACATGATTTTACATTATTTAAAGTTCTTTTTATATGATCATTAATCTTTACCCTTTTTATTTGTTATGTTTTACTATTGTTTTATGTATAGTTATTCACATTTTTTGTTGACTTTTGTTGCTTCTAATATTCTAGGGGAGCAAAATTTAATGCATTCTGTGGAGTGATAAAGTTGCAAAATATCAATCTATATTGGTTGAGGGAATGTGTTACGAGATAACAAATATCTCTGTTTCAAAGAACAATTATAAATTTAAACCAACTTGCCATGATTATAGACCAGTTTTTAAGGATGCGACACTGTGGAGCTTATTGATGACTCAGTTGTTCCTTTTTATGCATTCATGTTCACATCATATGAATGCATTTTTAAAGTTAAGAATGAAGAATCACACCTAATTGGTATTTTTTAAGGAGTTTTTTTTTTTAAAAAAACTATTGCCTATTTATTTGTTATAGTTTTATTTTTTATTGCATTAGATATTAACTTCACCTTTCACATTTTTGTAAGATATTACTGGAGTATTACCTGCAAAGGGAGAACTCACAGAATATAAAAGTGGTGTTCAGTCAACCAATTATCTGCCTATGAAGTTGGATGATCTTGAGTAAATATTTTTTAATGTTTTTTGTTCCACTTTGATAAACTCTTATGTGATTTATAATTTAACTTATTTGCAGAGGAAGGGAGAAACTCAGGTGCACACTATGGGAAGAATATGCAAATCAACTTATTGGCTTTATGTCTGAAAATTCAGATGTACCAGTTATTTTGATATTGCAATTGGCTAAGTTTAAATTATATAAAGGTATTTTTCTTTAGAATTTTTTACCTATTTTAAATTTAAGTTTATTTTTTTCCTTATATGAAATAAAATCGATCATATTCAAACTATTAAAAAAAGTTATTGTCATATGGCTTTAAAACATTATTTTATCGATAAAAGTATTATACCTTTTAATATATTATTTTATTTATACAGAATATAAATATTATTTTCAATTACTATAAGTCGAATTTTGATAGCTTATTTAGGTGCAAAACTAAAGTCATTAATTTTTTTTGAGGGATAAAGTCAATATTTATTGGTTAAAGGATTTTAACTATTAATATGGTATGTAGTTTAATGATTTTTATTTTATAAATTTAAATTATTTCAATATGATATACTTAACTCGGACAACGCCGGGTACCTAAACTAGTTGTTATATAAAAACGAAATGAATCTGAATTTTAAAAAAAAAACACACACACACAACACTATCACACTCTTTGAACAATTTTTTTTATTTATAACAACACAAACACGAAACAAAGTAACAACAAAGATAAAAAAACAAATAAACCGTGGTTAATAATAATTTATGATTCAATTTTTTTTTAAAAGGTATGATTCCATTTTTTGATGAGTTAAATAAAATTTATAATTGTTAACATTCAATTTAAATCACATTGAATTCTTTTTTACGTATGTTAAAATGATATGATATTTTATGATTTATCAATTTATTTTAATAAAAAGGCGGGCAAGTGTTTGGTATTTTAGGGTCGGATGGTATAGACATGGGTATTAAGATTTCCGCATACTAGATCTCCCACCCGTGCTCCCGCACAGATCATATATAGTTCACAATATCACTTGCAATAGATTAAAAATAGTGGCTGTGATATATTATGAAGACTGTGTAAAAAAACTCTTTAGATATGTCTTTATATTAATCTATTTTATTAAATAACCTTTTCCTTGTCCGTGTGTTTACTCAAAATGAAGGTATCTCAATCTGTATTTTTCATTGCAATTCGAAACATAAAGAATATTGTATATTCCCGAAATGGATATCTATTGAAATGTAAGCACAATGACATCGGATACAAAATATTGATGTTCATTAGGAATTATATACAACAACAAATTAAGCATGAAATATGGCAGCAGGAATCACAGTCATAGTACCAAGAATTCTGGCAACATTGTTCTTGATTAATAAGCTACCAATTCATGTTAAACGTACCCACATACTCAGACACAAACCTGTATTCTAGCTGCATTTCAGCTGCTATATATTTCTGCAATCGTATGGCAGCAAAGCAGAAGTCCTTTCACGCACTAATTACATAGTAGAAAACACAAAACAGATTCAATTATAAAAGCATGCCATAGCTGCAATGCGATATTCAATGTTTAATAAACTGCAAACAACCAAGGTTCAATACACACAAATATATGCTTATAAACCTTTAACCTAATTGAATAGTAAATACATTTCATTTTAGATATATTACAGACATATAATGGTAACAATTGGTTAACAATGACAAATGTTAAACATAAGACGGGTTGATGGTCATCTCTAAAATCTACCAAAACTTGTGGTGACTTGAAAAAATCTTCACAATACTTAATTTTCCTTTCTTGTTGGCAAGCTCTTGATTTCTATTTCATTGTCTTCAAAATAAGTTTTACCTGAAACAAAAACATAATTTTCTATAAAATTTGCATCTCCAAAGGACCACCTCCAAATATTAATTAGGAAATGTACATCATCAACATCATCACATATAGTATATTGATTTGATATCCCATGGAGACACTTCTTTCAGATGGGATCAAATCGGCAAACTATGTTCTCTAAATGTAATTTTGCAGTCAAAGAAAACCATCTTAAAACTCAATTCATATTACTTGCAACTTGAAATCATATGAAAATGGGAGACATAATACATGTAGCACAAACTCTAATAGATAGTGCTTATTCTTCCTCATTTTCCTCTGATCATACGATTTGGCAAAATATATTCTCTAAATACAATTTTGCAGTCAAAGAAAACCATCTTAAAACTCAATTCATATTACTTGCAACTTGAAATCATATAAAAATGGGAGACATAATACATGTAGAACAGACTCTAATAGATAGTGCTTATTCTTCCTCATTTTCCTCTGATCATGTTATTTGGCAAAATATGTTCTCTAAATGCAATTTTGCAGTCAAAGAAAACTATCTTAAAACTCAATTCATATTACTTGCAACTTGAAATCATATGAAAATGGGAGACATAATACATGTAGAACAGACTCTAATAGATAGTTCTTATTCTTCTTCATTTTCCTCTGATCATGTGATTTGGCAGCAACAAAATATGATGCCAGATTAAAAACAGAAAGTGCAATGAGTTAAACTAACAATAATAAATAAACTAATACGTTTTGGTTTGCATAAAATATGAACTAAATGTCCGTGTCCATCACCAGTTTTGGATTGAATTCAACAATGAACATTCGCCATTTTAGTCGAATAAGCTCGAGATTTTCACGGTCATCGTCAGTAGTGGCTAACCAATCAACTTTTGCTGCACATAGACAAAAAAACAATATAATAAATCAACATACGTTGCAATGATTAAAAAAATAATGCCAAATTTTTAGATCAATCACATTATAACTCAAGTCCGATTAAATTCATCACATGAAATCTATATAAATAAAACAACATTACGCACGCAAGACATACTGATGACATGCTGTCATTACGTAATTTTTAGGACTTATTTTGACAATTTTGATAGAGTTCAAGGCAATATGAATGGTCCAGAGGCGTTAAAAAGCAAGAAAACAATTAAAGAGCTTGAAGCAACAAAACGCGGCGCGATTGCTTACATCGTGACACGATTTTATTGGTAGAGAGGCAAGTTTTTGGATTGCTGAAAACGTGACACTATTGCTGGAGGCGTGTCACGATTGTGAAGAAGGATCTCGAAGGACTCTAGGTTGTTATAAAATCGCGACGCGATTAAACATAGGTGCAGCGCGATTTTTGGCTCAGAAAATATTTCCTATTTAAACAGAAGTCAGTGCCAGAAACAAGGGTTACGATTTTGGAGAGCAAAAGTGCGATTTTGAGACTTGAAGACTGTTTGAAGGGTGATTTCATCATCCTTTACTCAATTCATGTATGTTTTAATTATTTCATTGATTATGCTATTTGTAAACTCGATTATGAGTAGCTAAATCTCTCAAAGATTAGGTTCGAGATGAATCTGTGTAACCCTAATTGATCCATGTTGCTGTTAAACTCTATTTATTATGAATGACAATCTAGTTTTTATTCAATTCAATTGTTCTTAATGCTTTTTATATCCTGATCAAATATAAACATGATTTAGTGAGAACGAATGACTACTGACCCTAGCTTTCG
>Ga0228711_1001368_pt1 | contig 35603 bp, 20 predicted proteins | sample MedpolnodulmetaG_2_FD_177996 | JGI IMG/M metagenome (GOLD analysis project Ga0228711, IMG submission 177996) | Root nodule microbial communities from Medicago polymorpha collected in Santa Monica, California, United States - brown nodules | ecosystem: Host-associated > Plants > Roots > Nodule... | reverse complement strand
ATGAATTGAGTCAAAGAAATAATACTTGATATTTTTTTTTTTGGTCAAGTAGCCTAGTGGGGTGTCCGAGGTTCAAATCCCGGCCCCTGCATATAATATGCAATATTCCTGCCAACTGAGTTAAGTTCATGTGGATAAAAATAATACTTGAATTTGATAAGGATGTATATCTTTCTTGGTTCAAATCATTAACTAAAAAACAATTAAATTTCGTTCAAGTAGAAACATGAACAAAATTTGACAACATTAAAAAGTTCATATCTAATCTAGTAAATAATGATTGATATTTTTTTTGACAAAAAAATCATAGTTGATTTTAGGGTAGTATTAACTTGTGTTCTAAGGTCCTCATGAGCTTAGCTCAGTTGGTATAGACAATGCATAAAATATGCAAGGTTCGAGATTCGAACCCCGGCCACCACCAAAAAAACTTGTGCCCTAAGGGATGTTAAGAAACAAAAAAAAAAATCTCTAAAATTTTGTGCATTCAATACATTAAAAAGTTAAAAATTAAATGTAACACACACATTTCAATAAACTATTTCTATATTTGATTTATTAACGTGTGACTTAAAAGCACAGGTTAACATTTTCTTTGATTTTAATATTACCTAGCCGTGTTGTTTTGTTTCTTTGTCTTTGACTTAGGGCTTTTCATTAGGGTTTTTCTTATTCATCCGTATTTTGCTGGTGTGGTAGTAACCAACCACTCAACAGGAAAAGGTATGATCTTTTTCAATTCCACTTCAATCGAAAACAATTTTCGATTGAAGTGGTGTCCGACTCGTTTTGTGTCTGATCCATGTTGGTGTCCATTTGATAGCTTATATTTTCTTAAATTATTAGGGCCGTCTACGAGTTAGTGTTGTGTCTGACGTCCGTGTTGTCATTGCTGATCATCTTTAGATTAGTATTTTAAATATTTATAATTTTTGAGATGATTAACGTAGGTTCATCAAATACAATGGAAGAAGCTCTGATGGAAATAGATGACTGTTATCAGGAGCACATCAAGCCTGATACTCTTCCATTTGCTAGAAGGTTAGTTTTTTAAACCTAAACCCTTCCATTGTAATGTTGTTTGCTTGGATTGATGAGTTTTTTTTTCTTGTGTGTGTAGCTATCAACTTGAAGCATTGGATAAAGCGATCCGCGAAAATACTATAGTGTACTTAGAGACTGGTTGTGGAAAGACTTTGATAGCCATCATGCTTCTTCGAAGCTACACTTATCACCTCCGAAAGCCTTCTCCTTACATTGCTGTTTTTTTGGTTCCCAAAGTTGTTTTGGTTTCTCAAGTATTATGCTGCCACTTTCATCTCTTTTATAATAACTTTGCGAATGATTTCTATGTGACGATTGAGGATTCACTGTGCTTGTTTGTTTATTTACTTGTGTATTCTAGCAAGCTCAGGCTTTGAGAAATCACACTGATTTGAAAGTTGGAATGTATTGGGGAGACATGGGTGTTGACTACTGGGATGGAGCTATATGGAAAGAACAAATGGAGAAACATGAGGTGAGAGTCTTTGCATTTCAATGGCGACTAGAATACGTCATTGTTATTTTATATTAATATTAACCTGGTTTGCATAACAATAATCTGCTTTTGAATGTACAGGTTCTTGTCATGACTCCAGCAATATTGCTTTCTTGCTTGAGGCATAGCTTTATCAAACTGAAAATGATAAAGGTTTTAATAATGGATGAATGCCATCATGCTGCTGGTAGACACCCATATGCTTGTATCATGACTGTAAGTGTGCGTTATATACTCTTTACTTGCCTTTTCTTTTAACTTCGTGTATTTGAACTTATTACCGCATATGTTAGTATACACTTATTTCCAGGTGGTTACTTTTGTCTGATTGTGTGCAGGAATTTTATCACCATCAATTAAGATCTGGTATCACCGAGCTTCCTCGAATTTTTGGGATGACTGCATCCCCAATTAAGTCGAAAGGTATACAAGCCTATAGAAAGTTTCTATTCATTTTTTGCTTTGTTAGTTTTTTCCTGCTTATTTATGAGTGTCAGTTATTCTCTCGTGTTCAACTTCCTTTATCTTCACTTTTATTTTTTGATACAGCGGCAAATTCTAAGTCGACCTTGTCGAAAAATATTCGGGAACTAATGACTCTAATGAATTCAAAGGTTATTTTTACTTTCATTCTCTTTACGTACAATTTTTCTTAGTTTAGTCTTTATTTACGTTTATTGTGTTCATCTCTTGGTGAATATTACCGTAAGAAAATACATTAGAGTCCGTGATAGGTCTTACAGTTAGGGATGCTAGCATAAGTGACAGCTTTTATTTTGAAGTACTGTTAGTCTTGTTATGTTTTATTTCTATGATATATTTTATTTTTTTGAATTGAAGGTTTATACATGTGTGAATGATGCTGTCATCTCCAAATTTATACCAACGTCCACACCGAAATTCCAGTTTTACAATGGAAATGTAATTTCATATGCGCTATTCGCAGAATTAGCCAATAAACTCAGCAGTTTAAAACAACAGGTGTGTACATATAAGCAAGTGATTCTTCACATTGATATATAGTTGAAATTAGACTAAAGTTTCTCTAGATGTTTTGTCACCCTTTCTCACATTTTGTCACTGATTCCAAACTATAGTAGTGCGTGTTTTTGTCCGATCGTAGTTGATTATTAACTTGAAATGCCTCTAATTTGTTCTTCAGCACGAGCTTTACGTCACAAGTTCAAATTTCACAAAAGCAGCTGTTGACTCTGCACACAAGAAAATAGCAAGGATTTATACTCACTCAGTTTTTTGCTTGGATGAGCTTGGTGTTTGGTTGGCTTTGAAGGTTCTTGCCCTTCTTCTGCTGTGATTTCTTGGCTCTATTTTACGTTCATGTTTGCATAATTGACATCGACTGTGTTTTACGTGATAGGCCGCAGAGTCTTTATCATCCATTGAAATTGAAACTTGGACACTGCAAATATCTTTGGGTAACTCAGGAGATCAAATTGTGAAAGATTTTTGTTCGTCCGCAATTCTGACACTGCAAAGTTACATACCATCTGGTAATAATTCTACAATCTCGAGAAAATACAAATATTTCAATTTAATCTTTTGTTTGCATTCTTTTATTAATTTTAGAAAGTGTCTTCTTACTCAGATCCTCAGTGGACTATTGGTGACAATATGAATTTCGATATGGAAAGGGGGCTATTGACCTCCAAAGTGTGTTGTCTTATGGACTGTCTGCTTGAGTACAGGTTATCATAAATAGGTTCTTTCAAAAATAGATCTTGCAGTAATGTTTTTATCTTTTCCATTATCACTGAAAAGAAGTTTTTTTAACTAGCTGATCAATAGTCTTTATTTTTATCTCATTTTGATTATTATTATCATTAAATCTATTTTAATTGATATACTGTGCTTACTGCATACTACAATTACAGGAATTTTACTGAGATGAGATGCATAGTTTTTGTGGAAAGGGTCATTGCAGCTATTGTCCTTGAGGTTCTTTTGAACACTTTGCTTCCGAAATACAATAGCTGGACGGCTAAATTCATTGCAGGAAACGGTAGTAAATTACAAAACCAATCAAGGAAAAATCAAAATCAAATTGTGGAAGATTTTCGTATGGGATTGGTATGCTACTTTCTTATATAATCCACTGTACTGTAATAAGCAAATGCAGTTACTTATTAAGGAAACATTTTAATCTGTAGGTCAACGTCATTGTTGCGACATCAATTCTTGAAGAGGGTTTAGATGTTCAAAGTTGCAATTTGGTTATTAGATTTGACCCGTCTCCCACCGTGTGCAGTTTTGTACAGTCCCGTGGCCGTGCCAGAATGCAAAATTCAGATTATATATTGATGGTTAAGAGGTAATTATTGTGATTTCTAATTTAATATAGTAGCACTTAGGCAAGTGCTGTTTAGCCTTCTGCAAGAGACAAAGTTATAATATCAAATCTATATGTTTTAAGGTAAGCTTAACTAAAACTTCCATATTTTGTTCCAAAATTACAGTGGGGATTCAGTCACACGTTCCCGATTAGAGAAATACCTTGATGGTGTGGAAATGATGAGGAAGGAGTCCTTGCGTCATTCTTCCCTTCCATGTGAAAGTCCAGAAAGTGATGAATTTAATGAGCATGCTTATCGTGTTGCAAGCACTGAAGCTGTTGTCAATCTTAGTTCTAGCATTACTTTGATATACTTGTACTGCTCACGACTCCCAGCAGATGGGTTAGTTCGTCTAATGCTACCCTTATTCCATTTTTTTCTCCGTTTAATGAACCTTAAGATTGCATTAATCTTATTCTTTTAATGAATTTTTTATCTCATTTTGTCTAAACTCCCAGGTACTTTAAACCGACTCCAAGGTGGGACAAACAGACTGGAACGTTGTATCTTCCTAAGAGTTGTCCTCTACAGGCTATTAATGTACATGGTGACTCAAAGTACTTAAAAAATATTGCATGTCTTGAAGCATGCAAAAAACTTCATATGATTGGAGCTTTGACAGATAATCTTGTTCCTTCTATAGTCGTTGAAGAAGCAGAGGTGGAAGACTTTGGTAATATGATGCCTTCTATTCATTTTTCATTTTATTATTATTGCCTTTAAATTCTTAATATTACATGAATCTAAGTTTCTATTTAACCATATACTAATTCTATGAATGGCATCGACATCGAACAAAATCTTACAGGGAATGAATCATATGATGAGGATCAACCAAGTTATGTACCGCTTGAATTGGTGAATCGTATGCCAAACAATAGCAACACAATATACTATTGTTATTTAATAGAGCTAAAACAAAATTTTAGCTACGATATCACTGTGCAAGACATTTTCCTTGCAACTAGAGTCAAGCTTGATCTAGAAACTGAATGCATGCAATTTGACATGTGTTTCGATAGAGGTAGCTTGTCTGTAAACTTGAGATACAAAGGATCCTTTAATCTCTCGCCGGATCAGGTATCTCTCTACAACTACTTTGATTGGTTTTTTTAATTGTTTCTGACATATTCGCAAGTGTTGGGAAAAGTCAATACAATTATGGTTTGTTTCATTTTCCAGGTTCTTTTGTGTAAAAGATTCCAAGTTAATGTCCTTGGAATTCTTATGAACCATAAAACGGACAAGGAAACTGATTCCGACAAATTCTGTTTGGAAGATGATCTTGAGATTGATTATCTTCTGCTGCCATCTATTGCTGTAGAGGAAACACTATCTGTTGATTGGATAACTATTAATTCCATACATCCATCTATAGTTAAGTGTCTGCATCATGAAGCCAATATATGGACTGAAAAGGGTTTAGTATGCCCTTGCGTATTGCAAAATGCTTTGATTTCTACTCCTCATAATGGCCGTACCTACATCACCACTGGTATAATGGAATTGGATGGAAATTCACCTCTGGAAGTAGGGGATGAAGTAACTACGTACCAGAAGTACTTTGAACAAAAGTAAGTAATTTTTTGTGGTAGATGTTAGTGTAAAGTTAATCTATCAACTTTGATGCCTTATATATTGTCCGGTTAATTTATCTATTTTAGGGCATTATTCTAATTTATCCTTTTCCGAGTTTCAGACATGGCATTCGATTGCGTTTTGAACATCAACACCTACTTAAGGCAAGACACGTTTTTCCACTAAAAAATTATTGTCATGGACATAGGAAAGCGAAAGACAGAGGTTTGAGCTTTAAATTTTTATTTTGTTTTTTGCGGTACCTTGATCTTTACTTAGTGAGTACCATACAAACCTTTGGGGTGCATAATCACACGGAAGATATAGTTTCTTCTATTATCACTGTCAAACACTAATAATGTGCAGTCTGTGTTTTTCTTTTTCAGATGTGAGCAAGACCTTTGTTGAGTTACCTCCTGAACTTTGCTCAATAATCATGTCGCCAATATCAGTCCGAACTCTGTATTCATTTTCATTTATTCCATCGATCATGCATAGACTTGAGTCATTGCTTGTAGCTTTGAACTTTAAAAAGATGCATTTGAATCATTGTTCGCAGAACGTGATTCAAACATTCAAGGTGGGCTAGTTTTTCTTCTTTCCGGAATTAAGAAATCTGTATCTATTGGTTTTTTTTTCCTTAATAGGTAATAAGTTTTAAAGATATTTGCACTGATGATATCTGCATTTTGCATTTTAGGTCTTGGAAGCAATGACCACAAAGTCATGCAAGGAGACCTTTCATTACGAGTCTCTGGAGACACTAGGAGATTCTTTTTTAAAATATGCTGTTAGTCAGCAGCTTTTTAATATGTATGAAAATCATCATGAGGGTCTTCTTAGTGTGAAGAGGGAGAAGATCATTTGTAACGCTGCCCTCTGTAAGTTAGGCTGCGGTTCTATACTTCCGGTATTCTTTCTCTCCCTCCCTTTTTTGATATATTAGTCTTTAATATTTTATACTTTTTCATATGATGTTTCCACCTGTATACTATTTCTTCACTTATATGACTGATTTCTTAATTAGTTGATATTGTGTTTTTAGAAGTTTGCAGAAGATTATAGTTATATTAATTTTGATCCAATAGTATGCTTCCAACTTGGTTGATTATTATGTCGGTATCATTTTATTTTTTTAATAGTTTTTTGCTTGCTCGAAGCACTGAAGATCAAAATGAAAAATTTAAAATATTCATTATTCACCCTAATAAGTATTATGTTCTACAAACTGTAATGCTTATGAAGTTATGATTATGTGGCATTCTTCGGCTATTCATTCTGCATTATTATTTTGAAACTGTACTTGCGAATAATATATTAATTCTGTTATTGATTATCTATTCTTTTGAGTTGCAGGGCTTCATACGGAACAAGCCTTTTGATCCAAAGACTTGGATCATTCCTGGAGTTAAATCAAGATGTTTTAAATTAGAAGAGACAGTTTTCAGAGGGACAAAAATATTTACTTGCGGAAATAGAAAATTGAAACGGAAAGTTGTTGCTGATGTTGTTGAAGCACTGATTGGTGCATTCCTTAGCACTGGTGGTGAGATGGCTGCATTGTTGTTTATGGATTGGGTTGGTATCAAAGTGAATTTGAATATTACACCCTATGAGAGGCAATTCAATGCTTGTCCAGACAATCTGGTTAATGTCAGCTATCTAGAATCGCTCTTGAAGTACTCGTTTAGGGACCGTTCACTGTTAGTAGAAGCTATGACACACGGTTCTTACATGCTGCCTGATGTTCCTAGATGCTATCAGGTACTTACTGTTGGTATTATTGTTGTTACATGTGTTTTGCTTTTGCTTAATTTTTCAAATAATATATTCCTTTCCCTGCAGAGACTTGAATACTTAGGAGACTCAGTTTTGGATTATCTCATTACTGCACATTTGTATAATGAATATCCTGGCATGTCACCTGGGCAGTTAACTGATATGCGGTCAGCTTCTGTGAATAACGATTGTTACGCAATGTCTGCCATCAAGGTTCAACTGCATAAACATGTACTCCATGCCTCTCAGGAGTTACATAAACATATTGCAGCTTCCCTTGCTAATTTTGACGAACAGTCTGCGTCACAAACTTTTGGATGGGAGTCTGAGGCTTCATTTCCCAAGGTTAGTTTGTCGAAATCTTGGAATAACGCTATTACTGTCATAGTAGTGTTTGAGCAGAGAAAACTCTACTTCAAAGTGGGGTTTTCTATAAAATGTACAAGTTTATGTTCATCCTTTCATAGAAAACCCAAATAGTTAACCATTAGAGTAGTATAAACTCTGCATTTATAGTTTGTGCTATACTATTTGGTATGGAAGTTTTTCTATATATTGATGCTGTTATGACTTATGAGTACCTAAACTTTGTAGCACCAACACTTTGGATGGATAGTGTGTCGGTGTCAATGTCGTGTGGTTTTCATTAGTTCTATCAGTTAGTGTTTAGTGTGTAATAGTTTTGCGTACTTTAGGGTCATTAGTTCTATCTGAACATAATTTAAAGATGTAAACGTTGTTAGTGCATTTTTCTATGTTGTGAATTCGATAATCTAAGATTGTTCCTGTCGTTTGCAGGTACTTGGAGACATCATAGAGTCTCTAGCTGGTGCTATACTTGTTGATTCAGGATACAACAAGGAGGTTGTGTGGAAAAGCATAAGGCCTCTTTTGGAACCCCTTGTGACACCTGATACATTAACGATCCATCCGATCAGAGAATTAACTGAACTGTGCCAGAAAATGGATTATACTATGGAGAAGGACTTGTCCAGGAACGATGGCGTTACTAGCTGTAGAATTGAGGTAAATGCAGATGGTGTAATTCATCAATATGAGTACAAAGGTTCTACTGACAAGAAAACAGCTACAAGATTAGCCTGCAAGGGAGTTTTGAATTCCTTGCAGTCGAAGGAAACACAAAACCAGTGATATACTTGACTTGTAGAATTGTAAAAACACAGGGCTGTAATTTTTTAAATTATGTGCATCTTCTCTTTTTATGCTGACATTTGTGATTGTGAGTTCATGTTGAATCAATTTTGGACTCGAGAAAATTATACATGAGTTTGAGATTCAGTTATTTGATAAGAAAATAAAATTTTCAATTTAGTATAGAATCAAGATTTTTGGTGCAGTATGTTCTTGATGAACTAAAGAGGAGGAGTGTAATTAGAGTAGAAGATTAAAAATGATTATGGGTTAGATCCTCTTTACTCTATAACGAGAACAAATACAATGCGTCGAAGAAAACAATATCAAAGACTTCATAGGATAAATTCCAGAAAATAGAGTTACCAAACAACATATGCATTCAACAGTGTGATCAAGACAAGGAACATAATAGCTTTTATGCATTCAACAGTGTGATCAAAACCCTCTTAAAAAAACAGTGTGATCAAAACTAGGAACATAATATCTAATATCTAACTGGTTTTATTTCTACGACAATTCGATGCAAAGTGAACTGACGAGCATCAGAAGGGCCAACTCCATTAGCAAGATCAGAATCAAATAATCTCTCATCGAAATCGAACAATTCATGAACTTCTGAGACGAGCTTTGTTGCTGGTTGCTCAACTGAATCAAAGGGAAAGTCTTGGTGGAACAAGATAGACTGAAACTAATCTTGACCCGACGTTGATTTCAATGTTATTAAATGTGGGTCCTACCTTTCAAAATTCATTTTTGAATCTCAGTTACACCTTGAATTTATTCATTTGCAGTTTTTGAAAATCAAATATATTTTTAGAAAGATATTCCATTTTATATGCAGGGCCGGACACTCCACTTCTCCACAATTAAATTGTGTGAGCTCTAGACAGGCTAGACTAAAAAAAAAAAACCTAGGTATTAGATTTGTGCTTGAAATATAAAAATTAGATTTGAAACCCTAAAATCTGGAAATCTAATTATCTCTTCTTCTCCATCGTAATGCTAGTTGAACAAACTTCATAGAGAAATTGGTTGCTCCCTTTCACACTGCCATGCCTCATACTTTCGTTTTAATCTAACAATGTATCTGAGTTTAGTTTGGTTTCATCGATTTAGGTTTTTATTTTTGATTCATGAATTCGATTGTTGGTTTATTCGCCTCATTGTGTTGAGAATTTCAGAGTTGAATATGTCGATCAAGAGAAAGGTTACCTCAGAGTTGAATTTCTGATTTAATTAAGTGAATTATTCAATTACCTGCCGAATAGTTTTTGAATATATCTCGTATAATCATGAAACTAGGTTATCGAGAATTGAAATTACCGGCTCATATAATTTTGAAACTATATTTGCTATTCAAAAAGAATAATCTTGGAACAAATTATTTGATTTTATTAGTTTTAAAATTGAAACTTGTTTTTTCTTTAAAAAAAAAATTGAAACTTGTTTTAATCATATTTCTTATAATTTTGACAAAATAATACTATCATATTTGTTATCATGTGTGCACCAAACACATAATAAGTGTCTATCCTATCACTATCATATCCCCTTCTTATCTAATTTTTTATCATATCATGTCTTTATCCTATCATGTGCACCAAACGAACCGTTAAAGAGTTAAAAGAATGATAAAGGTTCAGTAGAAATGGTCAATGAATCTAGTGTTAACGGAACAATGGATTTTGGGTGGCCTTGCTAAGCGCGTTGCTAATGTTGATGATATAGAAAGACTGCTTGCTACGGTCAAATCAAGAATTGGCTAGAAAGAGTGCTTGATATGGTGAAGATCCAAATTTCTATTCATGATTTTGTGTAATATTTTGAAAATATTCGATTTTTAGTAGTTAGTAGTCCATTTTCTCGTATGTAAATTGTCATAGTTTGCTTTTATTTGAAGTAATTAATATTAGATGATTTGTATGGTTGTACTTTGTGGTTCTGGATGGAGTGATAAATATAATTAACGGATATAGGTGGAGTTATTATCGATAATTCGAAGTGGTGTATCTATAAGCAATGAATTATGTTCAAATGGTTAATGAGATCCACCGCAGAGCGATTCGTTTTTTTTTTATTTTATTTTGTGGTACACCTGATGGGATAATTCTTATACAAACTATACTTATCTTATGGCTGAACTTCGGATTATAAGGACCCTTTCTTCTGAAAACAAGACCGATAACACCTAAAAAAAAAAAAGTGGTTACACATGGATTCAGCTTTTCTATGCTTCTTTCTAACAATAAGCTGTTGTATAAATTAAATGCAAGGAATATAAATATATTCAAAAGACTTAATAATACTTCAATGTAACTCGCTTTACCCTTGCCATTTGAAGTTTACAATAATTTGGAAGTTTATAACATCATCTTTTCAATGTTGTTAGAGTAGATTGGGTCGTCCGATCATCCAATCTGAATCTACTGAACAAAAATATAGTTTGTGACTAAAATTGCAACAGATGTGATAATATATTGACCAAAAAGTTCAATTTTAAAATATAATGACAATTTTGGCGAGTGTGGTAAAATAGAGAGACAATGAATTTTTTTATTAAATTAGGATTTTAAAAGACTTTCTTATGACGAAATTTTTTTAGAGTATTCAATCAAGACTCTTTGTAAATTAAAAACAGTAGTCTCGCGTATTCAACCAGGATTATTTGTAATTTAAAAAAGATCTTGTGATACTCAATTAATATTTTTTTTTTAAAGTTTTGTGGTATTAAAAACCATTCTGATTTCGAGGGATTTTTAAAAAAAATTGAATTTTAATGGATCTATGAGAATTTTTACAATGAGAATGTATTTCATGAAAACATGAGATTTATATGGATTGTTATCTCTCTCTCACAAAAAAAAGACAAATAAAAGAGTGTGTATCAAGAATATCGTGAAAGACACTCTGTTATAATCATTTACGCCACTTAATCATTATTATGCCACATCCTCCTTCGTATCCAAGGTGTCACTACCTAAAATTCTTCCCTTCTCTTCCTTTATCAAATTTTCTTAATCACATTTTTACTTTCTGCATTCCATTCAAATTTGAAACCTTCCTACCCTTCCGTTACACTTTCAAATCGGTACGTTTTTCTCTAATCCGTCTATTCTACCACTAGCGCCTACCAAGTTGTCGACAAATAAATTTGGAAGCTCTTTTGATATATTATAATAGATTTCTCTTCGATGATTCCTTAAAATTTAGAGTCATTTGAAATCTTATAAATCCATAGTCATTTAAAATCCTTAAAAATCCTATAATATAAATCCTTAAAATCCTTGATAGTCTTCCAAAATCTTAAAACTCATTAAATTCTTACAAAATCTTTTAAAATCCACAAAAAAAAAATTAAACAAAAATTGCCTTTTAAAATCTTAATTAAATACAACCTCCTAAATAATTAAAAAAAAATTCTAAAAACTGTTTCAAATAAGAATATGCTTTTAGATTATTTGTAAGGGAAATGCTAACCAATGCCCCCGGGGCACTTGTTAAGGATATGAAAAAGGAAATTATATAGTAGTTAATGTATTGAAATTGTGTGATTAATTTATAATAAAGTCAAAAACAGTTTCCTTTTATGGTAATAATTCCCTTTTATGGTATGCTTAACCAGTGCCCCGGAGGCACCGGATAGCAGGACCCTATTTGTAATTATTTTGAGTTTGTTCATAGATTCACTCTTTTAGAGCATGTCGTTACAATTATTTTGTAAAACAATCATTTTTTTCAACAAATTATTATTTTTTGGATGTTTTCATTTGTTTGCTACAAATTCTTTAAAAAATGAGCATATAAAAATAATTTAAAAATGACTTCAAATGAGACGTTGTTCATAGAAGTTTTTCTTCAAAATCACTTTCTGTAACTATTTTTAAGGATTTTCCTCAAAAACAAAAACTATTTTTTAAAGATGGTTTTTATTCTCGCAAACAAACACAAAATAATTTCTACAAAATTGAAAAGGGTGAATCTATGAACAAACTCAAAACATCAAATACTATATAAATTTTATGGCATTAAAATTGAAAAGGGTGAATCTATAAACAAACTCAAAACATCCAAGTTAATAACATAAAATAGTTCTCCTAAAAAAAAAAAAACATAAAATAGTATGAGTTATAAGGTTGGTTTGGTGGTTGTGGTGGGATAGTTAGGGAGCAAAGTGATAAATGATTGTCTATGGTTTGAGTCTCATGTCAAGCAAATACTATTAATTTAATAATTAATGTACTAACCTTGACAATTTCAAAAACAAAACATAAAACAACAAAATAGGCAAAATTATATAATATGTCTCTTAACTTAATTTCAAGTAACGCTTTCGTCTTTATCTTTTTTTTGTCCCAATTTAGTCCTTTATATTTTAAAATGTCAACATGATTATCTTTTTTTATATAAAAAAAAAGGTTCAAAATCTTCAAAAGAAAATCGTCAAAAACTTATCAAACTCATAAACAAATTCAAATCTATCATACTAACCTAAAAACTCATATTTCATTGAAAAAGTCTCAAAAAAATGATAAGATATTGACATTTTATAATATAAAGGACTAAATTGAGATATAAAAAAAAGATAAAGAATGAAAGTGTTACCTAAAATTAAATTAAGAGACGGGTGTAATTTTGTCAACAAAATATCTTTAAAAGTAAGAAAATTAAAGTGATCAAAGTATACCCATGACTTTAGATTTGTAGCATAAATGATTAAATCATCATTGGTTAAATATGTAATGACTCACTAATAGGTAAAGCTTTTTTTATTGAATAAATTTTTTATTGAATAAAAAATACATATTAAATTAATAAAAAGCACCAAGAGAAATAAACGGCGGTTTGAGTACCACAAGTACCCCCGAACCCCAAATCAAAAATGGAACGAGAAAACCACCAAAACTCCCCATAAAGAAAAACAAGGAGATGAACTAACAACCCAAACACCAAGGAATGTCGATGAGTATCACGGATACGGGTAGTATAATATCCGTCTCCGTCCTGTTGGATAAATATAGTACATGTGCCCGTCTCCATACTCGTACGGGTATCTCTATTCGGGTAATCCACATATATTTAGATACCCATGGATATTCGCGGGTACCCATGAACTTTTTAATTAATTTTTTTGTACAAAGAAAAATATTTTTTTAATTATCTACAAACTTCAACTTTTAAACATCCATACATAATATGTTCCATTCTAATTTCATAATCCAAACAAATTCATCTTACATAATCTCATGCAAATTCACCATACCATAAAGCATACAAAATTCATGATTCTTACATAATCCATACAAATTCTTGAAGCAAAATAAAAGGATAAATTCATCCAAAATCTTAGTGTTTGAGACTTGAGTAAACTAGGGTTTTTTTGAGACACCAAACTCTTATACACATAGATATTTTAGTAAAGGGGGCTACTAACTTACACCCACCTAAAAACACTAAGGTGTCAGTTAGCAAGCTACACCCACATAAAATTATTAAGGTGAAAGTTAACAACTTACACCCACTTGATTATTTACACTCATTTTGATAAGTATTATTAAGGTGCAAGTTAGCAACCTTCACTAATTTACACCCACTTTCATTATTCCAAATATTGTTTCCTTAAAAGTTTGTCTTTATTATATGTTTTGTACCTTAAGCATGTCATTGTCTTTTTTGTTTCTTTTTTTAAGCTAGTTACAAAATTGCCCTTCTATTTAAAATTAATTAGAATATAAACAAAAGGGTGTTTTAGTAAATTATAAGTCGGTGCAGCTTGCTAACTTGCACCTTAGTGTTTTTAGGTGGGTGTAAGTTAGCAGCCCCTTTAATAAATTACTTAATTTATTAACGGGTACGGATACTCGTGGACACAAGTATCATCAAATCTGTATTCGTGCCCATAAAGTAACGGATAGTTAAATACCCATTTATTATACCCACGGATACCCGTTTAACTATCCGCTTCGTGCTTATGACAGGTTTTATCCACGGATACCCGCGGACATATTTTTTTTCCACCCCTACAAACACCACCAACACCAAAGAAAAAGAAAACACTCACAACCAAACTAGGAACAAACTAAACCCCCCCGATCGAAGTGCCCAACCCCAATTGGAGATGAACCAACCCTACTACACCCAAGATCAGACGCCGAAGGGCAAACCCAAAGACCCTGTTTGAAAGCATTCATACACGACCTCTATACAGACACACTATCCGTCCCAACAAAAGATGATAAGTAAATATGAAGGGGTGTGTACGGGTCTCTTTGTGTTTATTTATCTACCTCTTCTCTCAACAAAAAAACATCGGCATGGTTTATTGCTTATATAGCATATTATTATTTGGAAAATTTGGGAAGCTAGGAGCGGTGCGGTAGAATTTTTATGGATAAGGAAGTTACGGGACATGATTCAGTTAATGATAGTAAAGCCAGTACTCGAAAATGGCTTTTTCCTAGGATAAAGGGGGCTCCTTGTATGTACTATGATTGGTTTTTGAAACCTCTCATGTGTTTTCTTTTTTAGGAGGTAGTTTTTGTCTCTTGCAAGATTGAGGATCCCTTGTACTTCTCCTGGTTTGGTAGATCAAGTACTGTTTGTACTTTTCTCATTCCTTCCTAATAAAATTTCTATTGCTGTTCAAAAAAGTGTATACACCCACAAGATTGTACACAAAACATTTTCCATCTATATATGTAACTACATATATATTTCACACTATAAAACCATATTACTAAATAAGTAATCCGATATTGCTCGCATCTTCTCTTGTGAATACATGTTGAATCAATTTTTGTCTCGTCGGGAAATTATACAAGAGTTTGAGATTCAATTATTTGGCAATAAAATAAAATTTTCAATTTAGTATATTATTATATATTCAAGAGTTTTTGGTGCAGTATGTTCTTGATGAACAAAATCGGAGAAGAAGATAAAAAATTATTATTGGTAAGATCCTCTTTACTCTATAACGAGATCAAATACAATATCTTGAAGAAAACAATATCAAAGATTTCATAGGATAAATTTGAGAAAAAAAATGTTACCAACCAACTCAACATATGAATTTATATTCAGAACATAAATCTATCATAAATTAATAGTTTAACCTTAACAAACAAACCCAGAATATTAATATTAACTCAACGTATGCATTCAACCGTGTGATCAAAACAAGGAAAATAATAAATTTCAGAAAGAAAAAAAAAAAGAAAAGGAAAATAGTAGCTTTTATGCATTCAACGGTGTGATCAAAACAAGGAACATAATAGCTTTTAATTTGCGAAAATATGGCTACTATATATCTAATATCTAACTAATTATATTTCCACGACAATTCTAAGATGCAAAGTGAACCGGCGAGCATCGGAAGGTCCAACTCCATTAGCAAGATCAGAACCAGATAATCTCTCATCGAAATCGAACAATTCATGAACTTCTGACACGAGCTTCGGTGCTAGTTGCTCAAGTGAATTAGAGGGAAAGTCTTGGTGGAACAAGATAGACTGAAACCAATCTTTACCCTCTCGAAAGAACCTTTTGCTGCTAACTTCTTGATAATTGTGGAGTAAGGTGTTAAGACGAGTAACTGAGTTAGAATCAACTGAATGCGAGAGAACATCGATATGAAAATTTAACCGATCAGTGGGCATGAGCTTGGGGCGCTGCACCTCTAGATTGTAATTCATGCTTCGAAGATATTCGTATTGCTCTTGATATTGTGCCGATAATCCATAATAGCAACGTGCTGGTTCTAAACATTATGAATAAAATATTAGACTATAAGATATGTGTATGATGAATAAATATAAAACTATTTACAATTTTACAAATCAAAATAATGATTGTAAAGCCTTAAATTCTTCATGCTTGAATTCTCATCAATGTTTAATTTAAATAAAGGTTGCGATAATCACCATAGTCACAAAGCATATACTAACTTTCTTAAAATTCTATTTCTCATATGATCATACCTGATTGTGCAGAGAAGGAGGAAGACATGACTGTTTCTTTTGCTTCTGAACGCTGAACTTTTTATCTTGGATTTTTTTCTGTGCATTTTTTTCATATGGTTGCAAGCCTATTTATAGATAATGAGGTTAGGGTTTCTTTTTGAGGTTGCTTTATGGATAAGAAAGTAATTTGTTGAGATTTTTTCGGTTAGAATAATTAGTTTAGATTTGGATTTAATATATCTTTCGTATGATCAATCCTAAAAAACCATTCAAAAGATCCAACCGTCCACGTTATCAATCCACTCCTAAACCAAATCACCCAATCAAATCACAGAAACTCAAACTTATATATATAAACAAAACACAGCTAAGAAATAATCTTTTTTTTAACAAGCTGAGAAAACAATCTTGAATACCAAAAATCTCATTCTTTAACACTTCCAATCCTTTAAAAATGACGAAAGCTGCAGAGAAAAAAGTAGCTGAGAAGAAACCAGCGAAGAAGAAGGACACCGAGAAGAAAATCCCAAAGGAACGAGAAACATGGAAAAAGAGATTAAAGAAAAGCATTGAAACCTACAAGATATACATATTCAAGGTTCTGAAACAAGTTCATCCTGCCATTGGTGTTTCAAGTAAGGCTATGGGAGTTATTAACAGTTTCGTGAACGATATCTTTGAGAAACTCGTGCGGTATAATAAGAAGCCGACGATTACTTCGAAGTCCTCAAATCCACGAGGCAGTACATATTAATACAACTTCAAGACATGATATTCAATTTGTGTAATGAACTGCCATTTGAATTGAAGAATTTTTGCTTCTTTTCCTAAGTTAAAGAGTTTTATTTCAATATTTATTTTTTCTCTCAAAATTTGTTATCACCAAAAAAAGTTATATTTTTAGTTAAGAACCATACGAAAAAGCACATAAGGAATTGTACCTAAGTTTTGCCCTAAATAAAACTACCCCTTTTAGCTCTTTTGGGTTAAATTTTTCTTTCCAAAAATGCCCTTGATTTTTAATACAAATAATACATGTAACAAATAGATAAGAATAAATTTAAATATATTAAAATAAAAGTGTAACAAACACAAATGTCCAGTTTTTTCCTTTACCATTTAAAAAGTGTAACAAATTAGATGATTGTATCTATATTTACTTTTTCATTATCTCAATTATACCCTTAAACAACAACTTTTTTATAATAAAGATTGTTGTTGGTGTCATTAAAAAAATAAGAATTTAGATTATATTTTTTTTGTTATATCGTTGGTTTCATTGAAATAGATAATCATGGTTAGTTTGATTTGTTATAATTTGAAAATAAAAAACATTTATATTTTTACTTTTTAATCAAAATTAAAATTTCATGAAAAAGCACCGTTCATAATTTTCAAACGTTAGCACAATAAAATGAGTGGAAATACAGGCACGAAGTGCCCGTCTTTTTGCTAGTATACATAACAATCTTTCTATAACGTTAGTGAAGACAAGAAAATATGTTGTTCACTCATTAATATATTTTCTTTTAGAGTTCTCTGTGTGTGTATAAAAAAGCACCGTTCATGATTTTCAAACGTTAGCACAATAAAATGAGTGGAAATACAGGCACGAAGTGTGTGTGTGTGTGTGTGTGTTTTCTCCGCAATGAATGTGTGTGTGTGTGTGTGAGAAAGAGAAAGAGTTTTCTCCGCAATGGATATTATTAAGAACTGAAACGCGGAATCCCAACAGAACAGTATATTTTTTTAGAAAGAATTATTATGTATATTTGTGGTTTCAACATTAAAGTAGTGTGTGTTCGCGAATGCATGTGGGTGGGTGGGTGCGTGCATATGTGCGTGCATGTGTTGCCCTCACTACTCAAGACTTTTGGGTCCGTTTCTGAGTTAAGTATGCCTCCCTTTTCAACCTACACATTCATTTGGAGCTTAACATCTGTAGTCCAATGTAGATGTCCTCACCCCACATTTTGTGACAATTATACATTTCAAAGCATCAATCTCTCGTTGTAATCCTAACCAACTCAATATAACTTGAGTTAAAAATAAAACAAGGCAAACTTGTAGCCAATTCACATGGAGAAACTCATCCATAAACACAAGCATTCAACACAAAGGGAACAGCTTCCAGGATATCCCAGGCAGGCACTTTTAGTTTCACTAAAGCATCATCCAATGCAGACCCAGAACGAGAAGAGCTGCGCTTCCTAAGGTCGTAGGTGTCAAAGGCTCAGAAGCAACATTTACCTTCTTAAGCATCATCCTTAGTAAAGCATCAACAAACTGTTGAGCAGGCCCTCCAAGCATAAGACCAAAAAGGGACGAAGCAATGCGTTCTTGATGTTGTCAATACCAAAAGTTTTGTTTTGGAAAGGAATCCATATATATAGATTCTTTAGGAAAGCGTACAATTTTTGACAATCTTTTAAGCTTTAGACTATCATTTGCTGATCTTCCAAATGATGCAACTCTACCGTTTCGAACCAATAAAAGATTTTCAGAACTAAATAGATTTCCAAGTGGTGGAGTTGCTGCATTGCCCCTTTCTTGTTCAATGGGTAAATGATCAAACCGCCAGAATCTAAGCAAAAGAGTAAATGCATTAGAGAACACCTCATGAGGAGAGAGTTTTCCTCCAGTTGCAACAGTCCATGAGACATCAGAAACGCATGAGCCAAAAACCTCACATATTTGCATTAGCCCTGCCACAAGTAATGGAATCTGAAATGAGAAAACAACAACATGTATCAGCATTAGAAACACAAGCAGGGACGGCCCCAAGTTATAGAGAATGTGGGCATTGGCCGTCACTATCTTTTAGAGAAAAAATTGAATAGTATTTGTATTATTTTTAACTCAAATAATGATCTTTGTAATATGATATATATATATATATATATATATATATATATATATATATATATATATATATATAATAATAAAAATATATATATATATATTTATATTATACTAATAATATAGATATTTTGATTAATATTATATATGGTCATGTAAACATAAGGGTGTTATCTAAGGATTTCATAAAAATAAATTTTGTTTTGAAAATACTTAGTATTTTTTATGCAAAAGTTACCACTTTTGATTGCTTAAAAAATGTCCTAAAGGCGTTTGTTAGTATTTTCTTATTTTATATACATAACAATCTTTCTATAACAACTTTTCTATATATATATATATGTGTGTGTGTGTGTGTGACAACTATAATTGTTGAAATAGTTTTCTCCACGATGAATATTATTAAGAGTTGAACGCGGATCCCAAGAGAACAATTATGAAGTATATTTTTTTGGAAAGAAGTATGATGTATATTTATGTTCAAAATTAAAGTTGTGTGTGTGTTTGTTCGCACACGCTGTGGGTGGGTGGGTGCGTGTGTACGTGTGTGCGTGTGTTGCCCTCACCACTCAAGATTTTTGGGTCCGTTCGTGTAAGATGTTGTTCCAGTTGTCTCAATGAAAATTTTCAAAATATCAAATGTTGCTAAGCATGCTTTTTCATTTGGATTTATTATAAATAATTAAAAATATTAATAATTATATCTGCGTATTGATGTTGACTTCGACATGTATTTAAGAATTGATAGAGTAACATTTTGTTTTTGCACATTAAATCATTTGATGAAACTCTTAAAATGAGTTGGAGTCAAAGCTTAATCACTTTTATATGAAGGGAAGACTCACAGAGATGATGCAAGTAAGTGACCATTCTGCTTTTATGTTTTACTGCAGAGATTCAAAAACAATTTTAAGTATATGCTTCTTTTTAGCAATCATTGACCACCCTCGTCAATTTTGTCTTGCCCCTTTGAAGTTTACACTATTACATGTTGTCAGTGGAAGCTCATAGTAAGTGACAGATCCAGAAATTTAAATTAGTGGGGGCACAATAACATAAAAATAATTATTATTAATGCATAATTAAACAACAATTTGAAGATTATAAATTTATATTATAATATACCCAAAAAAATTGAAGATACCTTAACTTCTACAAAAATATATTTCATTTTTAACACTATAAAAAATATATTTCTCTATACATGTGATCAAATAAATATTAGTGTGGGGGCATCCCTTAATTTCATCGGATGCATCACTTAATTTTTAATAGAATACATATAAAATATTCTAAAAACTACTCCTTATTTTTCGTTTTTATTTGACTGTCTTTTGGTATTTTAAGGGTACGATTTGTCAATTATACTCTTTGTTAATTACTTTTATCTTTTTCAATAAAACTAATTAATGTTATCTATTTGGAAAACTAAATTTGTTTTTTTTTTTAAATAGTTTGTTTGTTTTTTTAAACTAAGCTTGTTTCTTGTTATCTTGAAATTTAAACAAAATTTTGTTCCAAACAATGGTTCCAAATAAGATGTGTAGCAATTGTTAAAAATTTTAAGTATGACTCTAGCATTGGTTGAAGTCATAATTGAAGCCTTAACTTTTTTTTTTTGGTCTAGTAGTCTAGTGGCTGGAGCTCACACAATTAAATATGGAGAAGTGGGGTGTCCGGGGTTCGAACCCCGACCCCTGCATAAATTATGCAATATCCCTACCAATTGAGGTAAGCTCACGGGACAATTGAAACCTTAACTTTAATCAAAGGAGTTGGAAGAAAGTTAATTTTTTTCTTAACTTTTGATTAATGTGAAGTTGGAATAATTTTTATATTGACTTAAAATAATTAAAAAAATGTGCACAATATTTAAAAAATTAACAATTGTTTGTTATGAGAAAGTTGTGCAAAAAAATATAAATTTATTGATGGATTAAAACGAGGGTATAATAAAAAGAAAATGCGCAAAAATTGGTGCGGTAGCGACTGCCAGCAATAAGTATAACGTGGATCCGTACCGTTTATGATATCATCTTTTCAATGTGAAGTCAGGTGAACATGACAGTCAAAGGCATGATCGATTTTGAAAAGAGTTCATTTTTTTAAAACACTAAAAATAGATTTTTGGCATTTTTTAAATTTCTAGAAATACGCACATCTAATCCAAAAATGCATTTTATAAAATATCATAAAATATACTATTTAATGTTTATTATTTTATTTGCAATGAAAATGAAACAGGAATACATGATCCATTGAGGGATGGAAAAGATGATATGTTTGATGAAGGCAAGTGAGAGGGAAAGCCAACAACGTTACGGGTCAAAATAGGGAAAAAGTGAGTGACGTCTCTTGTAGCAAACAAAAACCAATTAAGAGTCATAGATGATATTTTATTCCTTTTTGCATTTTACATGGTCATATTGTTGCTTGCTAGATAACTTATCAACTTGATAGGTTTAGCAATCCGGACCCTTCATTAGTATTTGATCATGAAGAATTAAATAGACGTGTATTTAGTTAAATCACACCCAGAATGCCACTGATTAGTTCATAAAATATTTTCACAAATATCTATATAACGATATTTGATTTGATGCAAATTAAAACTTAACACAAAATTAGTTTAAGTAATTAGTTTGATTCTCGTTATAATATATACATATATACACACTGTGATGAAGATTATTTACAAGAATTTCAATCGGAATCAATGATGCCCCATATTTGAATCAAATGTTGAATTTACTTTTTTAGAATGTGTTGAGCTTATTCATATTTTGTTTTACCCTCTATACTATACTACGATCTCAAGACTCTGTTCATTTGTTTGTTTGTTTATAAAGTATGTTTGTATTTAGGTTTATATCCTCGTGGACAATAAGTTTTGTGTTCATTTCCATACCTTATGGTATCCTTGTGGATAATAAGTTTTGTGTTCATTTTCATACTTCGTAGGCACCTAAATCTTTGTATCCAAGTTCATCACCCGCACTTTCACAACAAAAACACAATAAAAAAAATAAAAAAAATCATCATAACATAGTTAAAATATGATCTAAAACTTTTTAAATCAATTTATAAAATTTTACAAGATAATTGATGAGGCCTTAAAAACACTGCTCAATCGAGATTGCCAACAAAGTATGTGATTCCGTGCATATGTGTGTCTCTCTCAGCAAAACATGGAACTCATTCATTCATGATCCTCCTCACCAAAACAACTCTATCTTTCTGTTGTGTGTCATAATAACTTCAGTGTGAAGGAAGTAATACGTGGCGACCTAATGTTTCTTAACACATGTACCGATACATTAACACCACGATGCCGCAATTTCAATTCCACACACTCCATGCCCACACTCTAACTGATGCGGGGTGTGTTTGGATAAAAGATTTAGGAGGAAAAGAGGGGAGATAAAGTTTTTCATATTTTGTATACGATTTTTGAGAGATAAATTCGTAGACCGTAGTTTTTCATTTCTTCTTTAATAAGAATTGTTTATTGGACGTTGGATAGCTAAACTGAAAGATTTAAAGCTGTCAACTTTAAAGGACTATGAAAAATATGGACACAACGCAACACAAGATGGACTTCCATTTATAGATGTATTATGTGAAACTTTAAGCAAAATATGCACACAACACAAGAGATCATGTTGATCCCCTGCGTTTCAATGGACTTTTGAATTAAGAGTTTGTTGTTAAGACACCAAGACAAGAATCTTAAGGAGGAGTAAAAGTTCTTCCGGTTTCAAGTTTTTTTTTTCAGTGCGCAAAGTGGATGTAATTATTATTTCATCAATGTATATACGTACTAAGCAATATTTTTTAAATTCTAAGCAATATTTTTTGAATTTTTTTTATTTTGATTAAAATAATAGGTATTATTTTGATCAATATTAAAATTACAGGGATAAATGTTTGTTACCTTTTATTCCTTAAAAAACAATTGTTACTTTCAAATTGTATCAAATTATGTTTATTAATATAATACAAATTCTTATCTTTATTTAATAACACCAACAACAAATCATTATTATAACCAAATTTGTATAAGAGTATAATTGGATAACGAAAAAGAAGAGAAGAGCAAACGAAGCATGTCCAAAAGTAAAGCAACCCCTTGGACTGCTACGGAAAATACCATCCGATTTTAAAGTAGCACGATCTAATTCAAAAATTTCACCCAATTGAGCACGTCGAGCATATTTTTTCACGGTAGCAGGATCACTATAACTGACTCCATTGAGTTTGCCACCAAAAACTCAACAGTTACACCAACTTGTTTGACATTATACGTCGACTCTGTCTTTCGAAAAGGAACATCCGCTCTAATAATTATGTCTCCGTTGACTAAAACAACCTGAAATGTTTCAAAAAAAGTAGGCATACGGCGTACAAAAAATTCACACCCCTCTTTGTCTCTAAAGATAGGATGTCCTAACCAACCAACGACTATTCCATCTCAATTGTCCATTGAGCCCGCTCTAAACAATCCCCACTTTTGCCGAATGTAATCATAAAAAGCGAATTTTTTAGGAATTTTAGACCAAGCTTATGATAAACTTTGATTTTTGGCTAGTCCAGCACCAACTCTTTGATATATTTCTTGCTGGAAGTATCCCTGATCCCATTGTTAACGAGTAGGACCAAATAATTCAATCGGAGTTACATGTTTTATTAAATCAGCAGATTATTTTAATAGTAAGTGGAGGGTACAATTGACCAATAAAAGTCCAACACAAATAAATGATGTATTCCCTTTAAGTTCAAAAATTCAGTCCAAAAGTACTGAAACGGATTGTTTTCTTTATATATAGTATAGAATAGATATATATTATTGAAAATATTTCTTCAAAAAAAAATATTATTGAAAATATATTTACTTTAATTTAATTTGTTTATTTTACAATTTCTATGTTTGCTAAATTTAAATTCGAAATTCAATTTATATATATCTTTTTAAATTAAAATTTGAATCTAAAAAAATGTTCGACTATAATAGGTGGTTAAAATTTGAATCTAGAATTTATCTCTCAAAAAAGAAAAAAACAGGTGGTTAATTTTCAATTTTCCTATAATCATGGTGTAGATTTGAATTTTAATTTGAAAAAAATAAATAAATTGTTAAAGATAAATTTGTCCAGGAAAATGTACGACCAAGAAGTAGTTAAACTGTTAACAAACATACTATATAAAAAAACTAAGCTTAATTACATATTTGGTCTCTTATTTTTATTTTATTTTTTTGGTTTTGCTTTCCAATTATATTTATGTTTGGTTACGTTTTGGTCCCCTTAATGTACTTCCATGGGTCAAGTTGGTTATTTTAGTTAATTTTTACAAAAGAAAACGTTAATTTTTGTACAAGAGTCATTACAGATTTGTGGCATCTCTTCATCTATAATCCATATTTCGTAAGTTTATTAGATATTCTTAGAAAAATGAGAATCTGAAGAAAAAAAAAATCTAAAAATTGCTTCAAATGAGAAATTGTTTAGAATAGTTTCTTTCAAAAATCATTTTTTGTGAATATATTTTTCTAAAACAAGTTATTTTTATTTGTTTCAAAGTGTTAATTGTCCCATTATACCCTCAGCAAATTATTTATGTTTTTTTTAAAACCTCTAAGAATTCAACCTATAATTAATGTTAAATAAAATCGTATTTTTTTTGTTGTAAATCCGTGACAAACCTATACTCCAATTCTTTTCTTTTTTTTTTCCCTAATAAAACCTACTCTACTCTACTTCTAACTACTTCTAACTTAAATATAATAAAATTTGTAAGTTTAGCATTATTGTCATTCTAAACAATGCTCTAGGGTACTAGTTAAAAAGGTTAAAAGTAAAAGTTTTTCATTAAAAATCACAATTTCTTGACTTTCTAAAAGCTGCACATACTACTTTTGACCACTTCTCAACATATTATTTCTATAGTAGTTTTCATAACTAATGTTACAGAGTGTTGTTAAACATTTCCTTTAAAATTATTATCTAATTCGCTCTCACAGGAATATATCTAAACATAAAAACACACCATGATGAGAACAAGGAAGGTTACCTGTTCTAAGATGCAACAACAACATACATTGGGATCGAATCAAGAGATAAACTCCACATATTTATTAGAGTTTGTTTGGTAAGACAGATATTTTACCGTAAGATTAAAAAAAACTTATTTGATAACATAAATTTTCTTGCAAGTTTATAACTTATTTTTGTAAATTTATAACTTTTTTTTATAATCTAATTTAATTCAAATAGTTTATGCCTTATAACATGTTATCTTGATTTTACCCATTCAATCTTAACTGGAAAAAAAAATCATATTTATTAAATATTTCATATTTATTAACTATTTCAATTGTTAATTTAATCAAACACTTCAAATTCAATCGTAGCGTATATTTGGTTGCGCAGTGTATATAATTGATTCTGTAAATTGATATTGATAAAAAGTGATTGTGACTAAATGTAATTTGTGTTGGATAAATTCAGTAAAAGTGAGTTAGGGTTGGTTTGATTCAACGGAGTGGATGGGAGGGGAGGGAAGGGGACATATTTTCATTAAATATATGTTTGGTTCAATAGTGGAGAGGGGAGGAGAGGAGAGGAATTTTAATTAAAAATTTGTTTGGTTCACAAGAGGAGGGAGAGATTTTAAAATTAATTTATTATTTTATCCTTAAATTTAATTAAATATACGAAAATATTTGTTTTTACGATTTCATAGACCGACGAAACAATAACAATGTAATCGATAACAACATAATGTAGACGATATGATAATGGATTACTCACAGTTGACGTTGGAGGAGGTCTGAAGTAGTGGTTAACTGCAACAAAGTAGTAATAGGGTTGGAAGAATGATTTTTACATGTATAAATAAGAGTGATAGATAACATAATAATAAAAGTTATTACAAGGATATTTTTTTTAATAACGTTGTTACAAAGATAATATAATGTAATAACACTAATAAAAGTTTTTACAAGGTTAATATTGAGTTTTTAAATTAATTTTGGAAATGCAATAAAATTTTAAAGAGATCCACTCCTTTTCCCTACAAAAAAACTCCAATTTGGTGAGAAGCAAAACATGGGTCTTAAAGAGATTTTGCTCACCTCTCCCTCCCCTTCTTCAAATTGAACTAAACATATCAAATTTAAAATATTAAATCCCCTCCACTCTCCAAAACTCTCAAACCAAACAGACCTTTAAACTAAAAATTTGTAAATGAAAATAAATTTTAAGATAAAAACCTATAAATATTAACTAAGACCATGTACAATGAGGGTGTTGAGTCTGACTTTCAACAAGCGGAGCATGTGCAATGGTGTGTTGAGTGGTGTTGAGGGACGAACTGGAGGAGAGAGACGTTGAATTCATTCAACATTGTTGAAGCCTGCTACAGAGTGCCACGTGTCGCAGCTTGGTTGGTGAGGACTGTCGCGTGAAGCTGCAAAGAGAGAAAGTGTTTTGTTAAGTGGGTGACACGTGGCTGATTTTGATTGGCTGTATGAATTTTTCTCATCTTAATAATTTGAACTCAATTATTTCATTATAAATTAATTTTTAAATTTTTTTTTACCAAAATTCATGATTTTTTTTATCTATAAATAGAGACTTGATTCATTTGATTTGTACACAGAAAAAAAAACCAAATTATTGAGAAATGCTAGCAACACACATTTTTCAACACACTCTCTTTGATTGATTAAAATTCACACAAGACCCACCAAATTTATATGAGACCCACATAATTTGGTGGATCGTTGAAAAGTGTGTGTTAGAATATGTGTCGCTAGCGTTCCTCTTATTCACTATCTTAATAATCGACTAGGAGCTTGGAATCAATTATGATCCACACAACACAACACAGCACACACCTCGTCATTTGATAACTTGAATCAATACCCAACTGGTCCCACATTCCACCAATGAAAACCTTTATTATTATATAATTTCATTTTGCCCTTTTCTCTCTCCTCTGCAACTCATCATCTCTTCTCTTCCGAATCCGACATCCTCGTAAAAAAAACACAAACTTGAGACCAACCCATCTCAACATTCGCTGTCACACTGCCAATTGTCACAAAATTAATATACTCCTATTTAAAAAAAAAATGCCATCTCAGATCCTTCCCGTAACCAATTTTCAACCACCAAAGAAGCCTCTTTCTTCATCTTCTTCTTCTTCTTCAGCTTCAGCTTCTTCTTCAACAATGTTGCTTAAAGATATTGATGACCCTTTAACGAGTCTTTTAATCTCTTCTTCATTCAAAGACAATAACAACGCGATCATGTCTGTTAAGCCTCTTCTTTCAAAGGCTTCAAGTTTCAACAACTCAATTGGTAGTGGTGGTGGTGGTGGTGTTTCTTGTTTCTATCAGAAAAGAAGAAGGCGTGCTGCTAGTGACGATTCATTATCTTGTGTTTCTAATGGAAGTTCTGAGAGATCTTCTTTTGGTCGTGATGTTAGACATGTTGCTTCTGAAACTTTTCTTCTCACTCGTCTTGCATTGAAGATGTTCACATATCTTGGGTATGTATCAAACATATTCTCTTATCTATCTATCTATGTCATCTCAATTTATTATGTCTTTGATCGGATGGCCGACTAATCCAAGGGACCAATCTCACCGTCCACTAATGGGCGGGCCCCGATTAAAACAGAGTGACTAGCTCATGAAAATTGGCATCCCGAGGATTCAAAAATCAGACTTTGAGAGGAGCACACTCCAAGGTCTCAAGCATGTACCACCAGGATGCCTTTCTGGCATCTGAAGTATATATCTAATTGGATTGACTTATTTGAGTTAATCATTTGGTTTCAACTTGTTTGTATAAGCTCTCCGCAATTGCTAATGAAAAGAACTTATATGATAGGTGCTTAATTAAGTTCTTCAATTAACACTTATCACATGAGAGCTTATGGATAAGTTGTTTCTTCAGATTGCTCTCAATAAAGAGGAACACCAATTAAGACTAATATTGATTTTGGACTCTTGCATTTTGATGTTATGTCAAAAATTGTTTTGTAATGTTTGTTTGTTTATTTTCCATGAATATCATACCATATCCCAATTATGGATGCTTTCTAATCACTTATTTCTATTCAGGGTAGGCTATAAATGGATTACACAATTCCTTGCTCTTGGATGTTATGCTCTACTGCTTTTACCAGGCTTTATTCAAGGTTTGAATTCACTGATCTATGGGATAGTTATCATGCATAATAATCATATGTTTACAAATTGTGATTTGAAAAGATTAGTATCTCACATCAATAGTCTGTTGGAGAAATAAGTATTTTCCTTCTGTTTTGTAGTTGGATATCAATATTTCTTCTCTAGTCAGATACACAGAAGTATAGTTTATGGAGATAAACCTCGAAATAGGTATGCTTTATTTATATTTTAACTCTGCATTCATAGTTATAAGTACTGTAATTTTGATTAATAGTATATTTCCTTTGCAGGCTTGACTTGTTTTTGCCTAAAAATAGCGACGGGCCAAAGCCAGTTGTTGCTTTCATTACTGGTGGAGCCTGGATTATTGGGTATGTGATGTCCATATTTTTGTCCGTGTCGAATTTGATATTTACCATACGCTACTAGTTTCATTTTTGAACGGATTCATGTGTTTGTGTGTGTCTATACACACACGCACACACATTCACCTTCACCACAAGTAAAGTCACTTCAGTCCCTACAAGTTTTGAAGTATTGGTATTTGTGCAGTTACAAAGCATGGGGTTCTCTTTTAGGTCAACAGCTTTCGGAGAGAGATATCATTGTAGCATGCATAGATTACAGGTGTTCTTTTAATTTGTTTATCCATTTTTGCAGTAGCAGTAGTTTGCTCTAGCTACTAGATTCAATTTGGTGGTATTAAAGTTGATGTGGGCACAAATGCTTAGTATTCTTCTGTTCACGGGTTCTATTTTAACCGCATTATCATTGTGCTTTCTCTTCTCTGTTGTTTTTATTTATGCTTTAGTCCCGATCCACCTGTTTTTAGGTTGCACAGAAAAAGGAGAACTCATTGATGGCTCTCTTTGTTTAAAAGGTTTCTGTTTAGAAATATCATTGTTATATGATTAGGATAGTCTTAGGGGTTGGTATACTTTTGTTCAGGTAATTGTCAGGTGACATTGATATGCCAAGCTATAGTACTTTCTTAAACCTGAACATTAAATAGTAGTGTATTTGAGGGCCATTTGTTAAAAGGAAATAATTGGTGTTTGCTGAATTTGATGAAATTTCTACCCATATCTTTTGCTTGATATGGTTCCTAATTCATAAATAAGCTATTCTGTTGTATATATGGTTTCGATTTGCTGTTGTTTAACAACCCGACCAATTGTGATGACTGACTATAATATTGTAGTTTGAGAGATCATCAGTCACAGCTGCATCGTGATTGCGATTGTGGCTTCAATGGCTGCGGTTTGTGACATCCCTAAATTTATGTAGAGAAAAATATAGGAATATACGGAGATAATTGAAGACAGAAACAGAAGAGTCAATTTGGGCTTAATTGTTCGAAGCAAAAGTACTGGGAAGAAAAGGTGTAACTATGAAGGATTATATTCAAGTGAAAGAAATTTGGGAAAAAGAAGGGAGGACTAAGCTTCGAAGGAGAACTCCAGTACACTCCCCTTGAAATTGAGGATCAATAAGACTTATTTCCATGAAAAGTGACATCTGTGGAAAAAGAAACAATGATTTAATGATTTGAATGGTAGTTGTTATTTATTTCTCTTGTTGTCAAGAGCTTAACCTAGGAAACACATTTGATATCTCACCGGGATCAAGCTCATTACAATGTGATGAACATGAGCAAAGGCTACACAACCAAAGAGATTGCAGGCACTAAATAATAGAAGAAAAGGAAGATGTCATAAGTTGAACACATGTGAGGGAAACCTTTATTAAATAGGCATTACTTTTAAGTTTTAACAGATTCCCCTTATCATGAACTAGGAACGGACACTGGACTTGTAGAGCTCCTATACTGTTAAGTAGATAACGATTCTTTCTTTTGTCAACGCAATTTTATTGAGAAGTACTATCAGCACATGTGAGTTCATGTACAATGTCATATTGCTTTATAGTGATAAAGAGAAGGTTTGGTTGACATACTCCTAACCATTCAGAAAAATACGTTTAACAGATTTGCTAAATTATGTCTGAACCGTATGATAGAATTGAACAAGCAGCTAGTACACTTCTAACTTGTCTATTAAGGAAAACCAAGTTACTTGAGTACAATTATTCAATGAGTTTACAAATCAATTTGTGGATAAATATTTGAAATTGATAGAACATCGCCGGTCTTACAGCTGTCCAATTGAATTTTCCCTTCAAATTGTCCGATAGAGATTCGATAAAGTTTTACGTTGACTATCGAGGCCTAACACAACCCTCTCGAAAATAATATAGAGACAAAAACACGCTTGTTAGCAAAGTGAAAAGAGTGTGTTACTTGCATATATATCTTCTTCATATTACAGTCTCATCGGACATATCTTTGTGTGCAGAAATTTTCCTCAAGCAACCATCAGTGATATGATAGATGATGCTTCGCAAGGCATCTCATTTATATGCAACAACATTGCAGAATATGGAGGTGACCCTAACAGGTATATAATCATCCTTTCATTACAGGGTGCTCTTTTTTCTCTTTCTCTGAAGGTAATGGATTCTCTTGATCACCGATGATCACTTTATCATGTTTTTTCACGTACACAGAATTTACCTAATGGGGCAGTCAGCTGGGGCACATATTGCAGCGTGTACAATGGTGGAACAGGCAATCAAAGAGGCTGGTGAAGGAGAGAGTACTTCTTGGAGTCTTTCCCAGATTAAGGCTTATTTTGGTTTATCTGGAGGGTATGCAACCTTATCATTTTGTGTTAAATGCAAATTTTGACTGTGTTATGTGACAAAGCATTTGATTTAGTGACACATTGGGTGTCCTTATACAGTAAATGAAACCAACGATAGCATATGCTCGTGGTTCTATTTGGATAAACGACTTAGTTAAGTGCTTATAGCACAAGTATTTATCATATAAATGCTTATGTACAAGTTATTTATATAACAGAAGATAAAATAAAGTCAAAATGTTGTCATGTAAGTTATAAGCTGTTTTCATAAGTTATCATATAGAGCTTATGAAATTAAGCTGAAAAAAACTTAAATAAATAAGCTCAAATCAGCTTATGGACATGCCATAAGTTGTTTCTATAAGTTGTCCCAAACAGTCTCACAACTGTTTATACCAGCAGAGAAGCTCAAATAAGTCAATCCGAACAGGCTCTAAGTCCATCTTTGCATGCCTTATGTCCATCATTTCATGGTCTTAATCTTAAATGTATAAAAAAATATGCAATAACTACAGATTCTTCCAGTTTTTGTTTAATAATGATTATTGATTTTGCACTTGAATTGAAGTATTTACTTGTTTTCTTTTCTGCTTATTACCTCAAATCAGGTATAATTTGTTTAACCTAGTAGACCACTTCCATAGTAGAGGCCTCTATCGTTCCCTCTTTTTAAGGTACACTCTAAATCTATCTTAAAGTGAGTTAGTGTTTAGATTTTCTGCTTCTTTTGCTGTGTTAAACTTTAAAATGACAAATTCTATCTATTACAGCATAATGGAAGGAGAGGAATCACTGCGGCGGTTTTCTCCTGAAGTAATGGTTCAAGATCCAAACTTTGGAAATGCTGTTTCTCTACTACCTCCTATGGTTCTTTTTCATGGCACCGGAGATTATTCTATTCCGTCAGATCAAAGGTTCGAGCCTCTTTCATGAGGTTTTCAAATTATGTTTTGACAATAGAAAACATTAATTTTTATAGATTGTTCAATTAATGTGTCATGTTTTTAAATTTTGATGAAGCACAGACACCTCTGAGATTATATACGTCTCTGTGTCCATCACCTGTAACATGTTTGATAACTCAGACAGGTATCTAAAAAAAAACTTTTTTTCCTTGCTACGATACACCTTGGACACTCCTTAGACATATCTCAGACACACCTACAACTCTAATTTAATTATAATAAATATGCGTAATACTGTCAATGTTGGATGTTGCAAGTCAGACTAGATGAGATAGGATTAGAAATGAAAATATTGGAGAGAGTTGGGGTAGCACCTATAGTAGAAAAGATGGAGGAAAGTTGTTTAGGTGGTTTGGGCATGTAGAGAAAAGACCTTTGGATTCTGTAGTAAGGAGAGTAGATTAGATGGAGGATAGTCATATCACTGGAGGTAGAGGAAGACCTAAAAAAACTAAAAGAGAAACTAATAGGAAAGACTTGGAGATTAATGAGTCGGACCAAAATTTTGTTTATGATAGAACATTATGGTATAATTTGATCCATGTAGCCGACTCCACTTAGTTTTTGAGTGTCAGTGTCCTATGTTTTTGACATTAGTAGTGTCAACGTGTCTGTTTGATATCAGGTGTCCATGGCAAAATGTTTTGCTGAGATATACATAGGGAGTGTTAATTGTTTTAAGCAATGCAAAGCTTCATGTTATCATTGAAATAATTCGCAAGAAGTTACCAACCTAATTGAATACAAGAAGGATTCAAGTACAAATTCAACTTGTGTGCTAATTTTGTGAACAAACTGTTGAACTGGTGTTTTTTGAGATAGGTTGAAATTAGTTCTGTGCAAATTTTTCTTTTAAATGTGTGCGCTTTAAGACTACTTAACCCTTTAAATTTGGGAGTCAGTATGTGTACATACAACTTTAAGACAGGGTATTCAATTTGTGTGGCGAATTTGAACTATGATTTGAAGTACAATTATTTTGCTTCTTTTTCTAAATTGAAGCATTTTATTTAAAAAAATAAATTATTTTTCTTCAGATTTTGGACTATGATTAATATTTTGTTTTCTTCAGTGTATCATTTGCTGACACTCTTAAAAGATTTGGAGTTAAAGCTGAATCAATTTTATATGAAGGGAAGACTCATACAGATGTGTTTCTACAGGTAATTCACCACTTTGCATTTTCCATCTGAAGTCACATGAGCTTGATCGGTTTACTCAATCAGTATATGAAGATAAAATGTATTATCAACTGTATCACTCACTTTACCTCTCTGAACTATCTTATTTTTCGCATTTTCACTGTTGTCGAAAATTTGTTAGTTAATATAGTTTACAGATAATGTTTCTCTTTAGGGGCGGTGTTTGCTAATTTTTCTGGGAAAAAACTTCTCATGGATGATGAACATTGTTTAAGTAACCATTTATTTCAAATGCTTATGCCTTTCAGGATCCTATGAGGGGTGGAGATGATGACATGTTTGATGATTTAGTAGCATATATTCATGCTGGTGATGCCGAGGCCCTTTCTAAAGATGCAACAGCTCCTCCAAGGAAACGGCTTGTACCGGAATTCATGTTAAAATTGGCTCATACAGTCAGTCCTTTCTAGCCAACAAACATAATTGATTTTATTCATTTTTGTTTTGTACATAACCATTATTGTGACTTGCTAGATTACTTATCAACTTGGTAGGTTTAGAATACTCTCCATTAGTATTTGAGGATTCAACATTTCACACTAGTGTTATTTCTGGAAACACCAATAGGAACATAGTGGTTAGGTATAGTGAATGAAAAGTTGTAACAACTTAGGTTTAGGATTCTTCTGTAAGAGTGTAACACTTATCATCTGTATTTTGATTTCATTATGTTCAACTTTGCTTCCATTTGTTAAAAATATTTAAATATCCCAACATATTGTTATGGTGATATTTTTTTTGTTGATCAATTATGTTATTTGATTCCACATGATCTATATCTTTTACATGTACTGATTCTAGTAAAGAGCTGTGGGAATCTGTGACCAATCCATGTATAGCTATTAAGATTAAAATTACTAGCGTTTAAACGGACATTGATTCATCCGTCAGTCCGCGTTCCTCGGATAAAGAGCATAAGCTGCCTCCATTATGTCAAAAGCTTAGCTTGAAGTTTTTTACGAAGCTCTGATTTTGTATTTTTTTATTTTAATTATATTTAAATTCAAAATATTTGAAGTTGTTTAGATTTGATTAGATTTGATTTAAAATTTGTATATAAAAAAAAGATTTGATTTAAAATTTGAATTAGGGTTAGATCAAATTTGAAATTAAGATTATATTCAAGTATTTCATTAGTTAAATAATGATAAATTTATAAATAAAAAAGCTACGGGTTCAAGGTAATTAAAATAGGACTGGCATTGAACTGATAAAATTATAAATTAATTTGGGGAAAAATTGCTCTATAAAGAGCAAGGTAATTAAAATCTGATTGGGCATTGAACCCGTGTAGTTACGAAACGTTGGACTGGGGTTCAGTCGGGGTTCGATTGGTAATAGATAAATATATGATTTTTATAATGAGCAAAAATATAAGAAAAAAATAATATTTATATTTCACATTATTAAAAATTAAACTTGACGAGTTTTCGTACAAAGCAGGTTTTCATGACTTTCTGCACCAAATATAGGTCTAGATCCAGTTCCAATCAGTTGAACCGGCCAATCAGATTTTGATTAGCTTGATAAAGAGAACTTATTGTATTTCTTGATCTTATTTGTCAAAACTATTTAATTGTGATACGTGCAAAAAAAAAAAATATAACCAGATATAATAAAATAGATATACAACTAGGCGCAATAGAAATCTATTTTTTGCAAGTAATGATCCAAGGTAAACCATGATAAGAAGATTGCTTTTCTGACTTCGAAAATGTTATATTGACACAAGAAAATTACGTTAAAGCCCCCAGCGGTAGTTAACTACCGCTGAGAAAACTGTCGGCAGTTAACTGCCGCTGGCCTCAACGGTCGTTAACTGCTGTTGCAATGTTTATGATATGAACGCAGAAACTTCTAGTTCTGGTTACAGAACACATTCAACACAAACATCAAATTTTAATCAAAATCTCCCAATCCTCATTTGCTCGAAAATCATCCTAATTTCTTCAAGTAAATCACAAGTAAGTTCTTTTCTTCCTATTTACATGCAGGTGGCATTTAGGATGGGAAAGTGAGTTTTCAGCCATTGATATATTGATTATTTAATTATGTGGTTGAGATCAAAGAAGGGCTACTTGCAACTAAATTGTTGTATTACAAAAAGAGGGGGCCCACTTATATTTTGATTGAATCACAACTGTTAAATATAGTAAGTCTATAAAAGATTAAATTGCACCTTCTACACTAAATTTTTTAACTTTATCTTCTTCCTTTTCCCTTTTTCTCTGTGCCAGTTTCACAATGACATTTTCCATTGAGTTTTAGTGATGATTTTTTTTTTTTTTTTTTTTTTTTCAATTTTTTTTTTTTTCTTT